>Ga0265780_10001878_pt1 | contig 29065 bp, 21 predicted proteins | sample P1T30metagenome_FD_192432 | JGI IMG/M metagenome (GOLD analysis project Ga0265780, IMG submission 192432) | Plant litter microbial communities from East Loma Ridge, Irvine, California - P1 T30 | ecosystem: Environmental > Terrestrial > Plant litter > Unclassified | place: USA: California... | reverse complement strand
CCCGACGGGCCCGCGCCCGAGGGTTAGCTTGACGTATAGGGATGTGCTCAAGGTGAGTTCGGCGGCGAGTAAAGTTCTTGGGGAGTTTGGGAGGAGGTAGAGAGATAGCAGGAGTGCGAAGGCCTTTGTCTGAGAAGTTGGAACGATGAATTTGAAAAGAGACATGCCAGCTCAGCATGAATGCAGCTATGAGATTGTTCCATTCTCTAAACCCAATTTCGTTGTCAGACTGGAATGACGTCCCAGTACATGCCCTCGAATGATTTAAGGGAGTAGATCCGATGCCTATTTGCCCATAAGCAACGATCAAAAAGGCATTGGTAAGAACTATGTAGACTATATCGAGGAACATCTCACACCCGTGTTATGTGCGTCGCTCGAGCAAGAGACCGGTGCTGATTCCGCGCCTCTCATTGGCCATGAAGTGGTAATAGCAGCCTCAGCCAAACCATAATCACAACCTTCTTGCTCCCTCCAGCTGTGTCCTGGAGAACAGGGCGTCGCTCCATGCAACCGTGGCGCATTCTAGCGATTGCTACCCAAAATTCAACGTCAGCATGTGTGCTGTCAGATGCAAACGAGGTTCTGCATATGAAGCCAAAGGACCATGTATATACCCGCCCAGCTTGCAGTCGCCTTTTCGAACAAAGTACACTAAAAAGTTAGCGCCAAAGCGTAAAGCCATCATGATCTACCTCAGACCCCTCACCCTCTCAACGCTGGTCGCTGCAGCTACCGCAATGGCCGCTAACGTAAACATCCGCTACATGCCCCTGGGCGACAGCATCACCGACGATGTTGGCTGGCGCTCGAAACTATGGGAAAAACTCCAAGGCACCGAATTCGCGTCGGTCAACTTTGTGGGCTCCTCGACCCATGATAGAAACTGCACGGATGCAAAGTACGATCGAAACCACGAGGGCCACTCGGGCTTTCTTGCCGTAGAGATTGCGAAGCAGAACCAGTTGGAGGCATGGCTGAAGGCGAACCCGGCAGATGTGATTACCATGCATCTGGGCACGAATGATATCGTGCACTTGACTTTGACATCAGATATCATCGCCGCGTATACGAAAATGGTTGCGACGATGCGATCGAGCAACCCGAGGATGAAGATTGTCGTGCGTTCTTGCTTCCTGCGACATCTGCTTTGTTTCCTTCACACTTACTCTTCACAGGTCGCGCAAATCCTTCCCATCGACCTCGGGGGTGCCTACAACGAACATATCCAGGAATTAAACGCTGCTATTCCGCCATGGGCAAAGAGTTTAACTCAGACCAAGAGCCCGATATGGGTTGTGGATCAGTACACGGGAGTTGTGTCGAGCGACCTAAGGGATGGAGTTCACCCGAGCGACAGCGGGGATGAGAAGATGATGAATGTGTGGTATCCAGCTCTTGTGCAGGCATTTGCAGCAGTCAAGGCGGAGAAGAGTGCGAGAAGGGAGATGGGGTTTGAGGCGTAGGGCGGGAACGAGGGAAAGTTTGACCTGGTGCTCAGAAACAGATACCCCTAATTACCAAAGAAGGGTAGAACCTACCTCTCTTTCGTACTACCACGATTCGGCGAATGTTTTGTGGGTTGGAAATGCTCTAGACAAGGACAGCACTCGAAATTATACTCGTTGATCACGGTGAAGCTGACAAGCCTCTGACAAAGATGGATGACAAGCCTCTGACAAAGGATGGACAACAGCTGCCCTGTGCGCGGAAAGAGCCTTTTGGACGTCCATACCTAGGTAATAATGGAATCCCTGAATCGCTTTTAGAGTGGTCGCATGTAACTACCCAGGGCGGTTAGTTGGTCCACGTGGTTGCTGAGGCGTTGGAGATTCCAGATGTCAAATTCATGGCTTCAGATCGTGGCTGTGGCAGCACCGTATCGCAGCGTGTGCATCGAAATGTTTGAACCTTCGCGTACTGCACATGATTACCTACGCTCACCTGGGCAGGTACGAGTGTTATAGTAAGCGGCGAAGTTCCAGAAGTTCACATTCGCGCCTGAGGCTGCAAGCGCCTGCCTGTTATGGCCTTCCTCGACTGCGCCCTCTTCTCCGACACCTCGTATGGTCTGATGTTTAATTATCGGCGCGTTCGGTGACGCAAAATGTTTTGAGCATCGTCGATGTGCTGTTGAGGCGGTGCAGCGCGTATAGGCTGGGGTATAGGGCCTAATTCGGTGCAGAGACGGGCCTTTTTGCCTGCCACAGACTGTTCACATCCCTGGAAAGCGAGGGCGTTTGTAATTCCATACGGACGTAGAGAGTATGGTCTACAGTTGTGTTTTGATGAGAGCAACGGCTTCCCCACGTTTCGGCATGACTTTGTATTATTGGTGAAATACAGTGTTCGAATGCGCAAACATGGGAATTGATTGCAATTGCCAAAACACAGAAATGTGGTAGAGGGGCCATGTGTAGCCACACTCATGGCAATGGCTGCTTCAGATTGGAGATGTAAGACGGACGCTGAGTGTATCGACAAGTTGCGATAACGTCTTTTGTGTAGCTCCAAGCGGTTCGCCCGCAAGCATGACGCGGCAGCATATCGGAGCTTTCATCGCGAGCAGCGACCACAGTGCGGCACCAGGTACGGGGGAAACGAGGTGCAGCGGAAGCAATCTGCGCTTGAGCTCCCATAGGGCAGGTGAGGCTGGCAAGTTTTTGGCGAGCCCGCCATGGCAACCCTGCGTAGGGATGGGTTTGCTTGTCGCCGTGTTGTCTAGACTGACTCTCCGGGACGCTTCGAGATGCACAGTTGTGATGAGAATGCCATGTGACCTTGGCGTAATGTGAGATGATGGAAGGCGGCGCTGTGCACGATGAGAATGATGCATCTGTGCAGAGTTGTGGTTGTCGTCACGATCAGTCACTTTCGAAGTAGATGCCAGAGCTTTCTTTTGGCACCGTGCATCGCGCAATCTTTCCATGCTGGGAAGGGGGGCAAGTTTCCAAGATGGATTCCGAGATGGATTCCAAGACGTTGCTCCAAGATCCAAGACTTACGAGCATGCATAAATCATAGCATCTTTTTATTGTGGCATGCTCCCCCTTGTTTCGGACGAGCTAAGATGCGAAATACCACAGTTGTGATTCGCCCGATACTGGCTACTCGAGCTCAGCCTCTAAGTTACGAAGTACCACGCGTCCAGGCTAAAACTTTGTACCCCTCACATTTTCCCTACAACTGATACAATCCATGTATCCATGGTCTCAGGATAAGCCCGCGAAATTCTAATAGGTCGCGGGTATTCGAACCTCGGGCCCTACTGTGCTCAATGACGCATAGCGCGTGGCTGTTGGCAACGCCCGTTCCCATTCCCCGGGTCCCCGACTCTCCACATGCAGCCAAACGTCCATGATTACAGCATGGTTTGGTCTGCGAGTAGAATTGCGCCGAGCTTGCTGTTCAGTGTACAGCCTGTTTATCATCAGTTGCGGGTTCTATGTTGGACAATGATCGACTCTATTTAACCTCTTTGTTGCCCACACTCAAGCCAATACAAACGGACGTGATTCCGCACAGTGAATCGACACCCTCTCGTCCCATTGAGGCCTGAACGCTTGCGATCCGCGTGCATCTAGCCCTTCTTGCCCCTTCAACTAGCTGGCGCATCACGGAACCTTACACTCCCGAGCATACGTAGAGTTGGAGTAGCCGACCTGAGAAACAAGGTCAATCTGTCGCCTTGCACAGCAGCAGAACCGTTGGAATCAATAACAACATGAAGGTCAACGGTGCAACAGCGTCAGCATTGCTGGCTTTTAGTAAGTGCATACATGCTTTGAGGATTATGCTCCATGCTAACAACGAGTAGCAAGTCAAGTCTCGGCTCAAGTGGCCAGTGTATGCCCGTCCAAGGATGTTTGCTTCAAGCTCAACATTCCTGATAGCACTGCATCATCAGGAAATGGCGATGTTTTCTTCCAGATCTCAGCCCCCAGCAGTTATGAATGGGTGGCGCTCGGACAGGGAACGAGCATGGCCAGCTCGAACATGTTCTTGGTGTACACATCGGCAAATGGCAACAACGTGACTCTGTCACCTCGCACAGCCAGCGGACATGTTCCCCCGAACTTTAACAGTGAGGCCCAGGTCACGTTGCTCGAGGGATCGGGCGTCGCTAACGGCATCATGACCGCAAATGTGAAGTGTAAGTCTACCTCTCGTTGCGGCGCGCCTTCATCAACTAATCCATGCCTAGGCTCCAATTGCAACAGTTGGTCTCGCGGAACGATGGACTTCAAGTCGTCGAAAGGAAATTGGGTCTACGCATTCAACCCATCGAACGGTCCCAAGAACTCCGACTCCCAATCCGCTTCGATCCGAGAACACACTGAACATGAATCCTTCTCCTGGGACTTTGCAACTGCCAAGGGCGGAAACAGCGTAAACCCTCTTCTCACCGCCGCCCCAGTTGCACCAGGTGCTGGATCAGGTGCTGGACCTGCTGGCCCTGGAGGTATCACTTCTACCGGCGGCGGAAGCAGCAACAGACAAGCCATGCTTATTGCGCACGGCGTTCTTGCATCTCTCGCCTTTGTCATTCTCTTCCCAGCTGGAGCCATCGCAATTCGCCTTGCTTCTATCCCTGGAATCGCCTGGATCCACGGTGGCTTCCAAATCTTTGCCTACATGGTGTACATTGCTGCGACTGGACTTGGTATCAACCTTGCATGCGGACTGGGCTTGCTGAACAGCTACCACCCCATCATCGGGTTGGTGGTGCTGGCAGTTCTCTTTTTCCAGCCGATTATTGGTGTCCTGCATCACAGACTCTTCAAGGTACACAACGGCCGCACTCTCTGGTCCTATGGACACATCTGGCTCGGCCGTGCTACGATCACTCTTGGTATAATCAACGGAGGTCTCGGTCTTCGTCTCGCCAACAACACAAACTCAGGCAAGATTGCGTACGGTGTCATCGCTGGATTCATGTGGTTGGCCTGGGTTGCTGCTATGGTGATTGGAGAGAAGCGCAGAAAGACGGCAGTTAATCAAAAGGAGAGGGCTGGCTCGGACGGTAGTGAGGGTGCGGTTGTACCCCCTACCAACGGCCACTACGAGCCAAAGCAGACTTAGGACGTTGAGGTTGAGATTGAGATTGAGATTGATGCGTTCGGGGATGGCGGCCACGCAAAGTAATTAGCGGTTATGATTTTTCCTTGAGTAAATAGTTCAAACACGTTCCCGTGCCTAGGTGTAATAATGCATATCGCATCGAGAAACTTGGAGATCCTGGACACGTGATGATGGCGCTAATTTAGCGCGGCCGCTATCGTGGGGTCAAGATGAAATCGCGGTTGCCATCCAACGAATCCAGCAGAATCAACAAACAGCGCACGCCCGATAATTGCCCTCCGACGCCACTCCTCCTTTCCCGTCAGAGTCGCATACTAACGGCACACATTTCCACACCAGATTCCTTCACGACAGGCACATTACACATCTGTTCACGATGGGAGAGTCGAGGTATGTTTTGCGAGGGGCTCAGGCCCCGACGGCCAACTTTTCGGGACATGTGCTGACTAGAGCTTCCCTCCAGACAAGAACTCGTCGCCTGGTTAAACAACCTCCTCCAGCTCAACATCACCAAAGTCGAACAGTGCGGCACAGGGTACGTCACACGGACAGCCTCACGAAGAAGTAGGCGGGTGCTAATACATGCTTTAGCGCAGCGCTATGCCAGATCTTCGACAGCATCTTCTGTGAGTAGTACCACGCAAACACCAGCCGGCATCCCTAACGGACCCCCGCAGATGATGTCCCCATGTCGCGAGTCAAGTTCAACGCCAACACCGAGTATGCATATCTGCAGAATTTCAAGATATTGCAGAGTACGTCTCTACGTCGATGCGACCAGAGCATACATAGGCTCTCGTACTATTGCTTCACTTCACTAACACGGCGCAGACACGTTTGCCAAGCACCAAGTCGACAAGCCTATCCGCGTCGAGTCACTCGTGAAGTGCAAGATGCAGGACAACCTCGAGTTCCTGCAGTTCGTCAAGCAGTACTGGGACCAGCACTTCCCCGGCCACGAATACGATCCCGTCGCACGCCGCAAGGGCTCGGGCGCTATGCCCGCTTCTGGGGGCGGTGCACCACGTGCTGCACCCGCTGCTGCCCGAAGAGCGCCGGCCGCCAGCAACACGGCCGCGCCTAGGACGCGCACACCGCTCGCTGCTGGAGGAGGAGCCGCCAGCGCTGCGCTGCGGGAAGAGAACAACCAGCTAAAGGAGACAGTCTCGGGCCTTGAGCGTGAACGCGACTTCTACTTCAGCAAGCTCCGCGACATTGAGCTGCTCATTCAACAAGCGATGGAGGCTGACCCTGAACTCGAGAAGGACGAGGGTCTGCTCAAGCAGATTCAGAACATTCTATACTCGACTGAAGAGGGCTTCGAGATCCCGCCAGAGGCTGAGGGTGTTGAGGAGGAGACGTTCTAGGCGACGGGTCTTCAGACTCAAAACGTTGCGCAGACGCTCGCAGATGTTGCGGCAACTATTGCGCGCGCCGAAGACATTATTGGCCAACTCTCTGACACTACTGCGCCAGAAGTCATTGTGCCGGAGGACGTCACATGGGATGTTAGGCCGTGAAGGCACAGGTGGAGATGCATTGTAAGCGTTGCTGGGATACCATTTTGCAGGGATTTCAGCGTCCCTTTCTTTGACGAGTTACGAGCGGGACAGGACATGGCCTGCTATGAGAGGTGATAGATTCATGGACTGCCTCATCCACGATGATCTCGCCTATCACTTATCACTCACGAACAATAATACAAGGTGGACAGTGTAGCAAGCGTATGTTCATTATAGTCGTCCCACCTGTTACATCATTTTATTGAATGCGAGTCTCGTGAAGCAATTGATACACTCGACGCCCTTCGCCATGCTCGGCACATGTCAATGACAAGATGAAGTTGGTGTCCGGACACGTCGGATGTGGGCTGGAGGCTGGATGATTGTGGGGAAATGCGCTAACCGCATCTCATCCATTTGCTGCACATGCAGAAGGTGAGGAGTGAGAGTTGGCACGGATTGAGCAGTGCCATGTATAATGTACCTGGTTACATGAAGCGCAAAGTAGCTCGTGCTACATGTGTACTCAATGGAAATGTCGTTGATGTATGGTGGTCTTCACTCTGACGCAAAGTTGCCGAGGCGATGCACGTTCCCTGTTCACAGCTACGTCACAGTCACAGCGGTCCGCGTGTGGACCCTGCTCGTGATCATCTGCTATCAACTTGGAATCGAATCGAATCTGCCTCCCACACCCTCCGACTACCATGGCGCCTCTCAAGATTAGCATACCGTGGGCGAATGAGAAGACGCCCCAAGGTGGCAAGCCTTATACAGCCTACACCGTCAAGATGGAGCATCCTTTCCCGCGTGCAGCCACAACCGTATCGAAACGATATACCGACTTCTCCACCCTCGACAGCGCCCTGAGATGTTCGGTCGGATCCGCGCCGCCTGTTGCCCTGCCGGCGAAGTCTTGGGGATTTGGGGGTCTTCTGGGCTTGGGCGGTGGAACGGCAACGCCCGAAGCCATCGAGAAGCGAAGAGTCGGGCTCGAACAATATCTCCGAGCCATTGAAAGTGCCCAAGACGGACGATGGCGCGTCAGCAGGCCATACCGCGACTTTTTGGAGCTCGACGACAAGGACGCGAAGAAGCCCGTCAACCTTCCCGGTTCACAATTCGCCAAGGACAGGGTGCGCGACTCGTCGGATTGGCTGGACAAACACGGCGCACTGAAGAGTAGCCTGCAAGATGCACGGAGATGTCTGACTGCCCGCGAACAAGCCACCGCTGCGACGGCGCAACACGAGGCTGCTGCGAATGCGAAGAAGAGCCTGCTCCGCGCCAGCACGCTGCTCTCCGCCCTGGACGAGGGACTGGCGAGGCTGAGTGGGAGCTCGGGAGACGAGTGGTCTGGCGAGAAGCTCGGCGAGGGCGAAATCCGGCGCAGGAGAGACATGATCAGCAGCATGCGCAAGGAAAAGGACGGCCTGGAAAGCGTGCTCAACAGCATGGCCGTCAAAGCTGCCATGTCAGGCAGCTCTTCAACGCCATCGACTTCCTCGGCCGCTGTCACACAAGAACAGAAAGCCGGCCTGTTCAAAGGCGCCCAATCCTCTGGCCGACGCGTCCTCGGCGCTCCACAGGAGACGGAACGAACGCGCGAATTAGCCAATGAGGGTGTTTTGCAGATGCAGAAGCAAATCATTCAAGACCAAGATGAGGACTTGGTAGATCTGACGACGGTTGTGCGGAGGATGAGGGAGATGGGCGTCGCGATTAATACCGAGATTGTGGAGCAGAACGCCATGCTGGGCTTGCTGGAGGAGGACGTGGAGAGAGTCGACGGCAAGATCAAGATTGCAAAGAAGAGGATCGCCAAAATACGATAGATGTGACAAGTATGCCGTCTGCTTTGGATACATGGGAGAGGGAGGAGCCATGTCGTTGTTTCCATGTACATGATACCCTGCTTTGCAATCATAATTTTTCATCACACCATACACTCGCCTCACACATTGAACTAGACTTGAAGTTACTACAGCTTTCCCTCTAACATGTAGATGGGTATATCGCAAAAGTCCTTGCAGACCCAGCTTCTACGAGCCCCCAAACTTCTCCCGCTTCACCGCTAGAAACGTCAAGCTCCACAGCTGCCGGATATTGCTCTCGGTCGACGTAATCGCGCCCAGAGGAACAGACTGGTACGCTCCCCCATTATACGACCAGCTCCACACCTCATGGCTGAGCTGCGCGCGATTGGCATCGATCGTGTCCCAGAGACCGTTGTATGCAGACAAGACCTTGCCGTATAGCTGCGAATCGTTACAGAAATCTACACTGAGAATTAGTCGTGGTTAGGACACGGACATGGCTTTGTTACTCACCAGGTTTGCCGTCCGACGCACATCGGCCAAGCTGCTTGCCGAGACCAGCTGCCATCATCGCAAGCTGAAAGCTCCACACCACGGTCCCGTGGTACTCGCGAGACGAGAAGCCGTTTTCAAAGTCTGCATCGTTGGCATAGGCTGGGTTCGCAACGACTAGGCCGACGCTGGTGGAAAGACCAACTGGGAATGGCTGCAGAATGTGATCCGCGGACTGATCCAAGAAGGCGCTGAGCTGCGTCTGGTTTGTCGCATTGAGGAAGAAATGGCGGAAACAGTCGTCAGTGTTCATGACTGGAATTGCATTCCCGGAGTTGAACGAGCCATCGACAGCCAGACCATAGAACTTGACGTCGCTCGTGATGCTATCCGCACTCGCAGGCACAGAGAGTCCAGCGCCTTTGACGTAGCTTTTCACTCGGGATACGGCGTCCGCTTGGGATACTGTGACTTCGAAGAAAGACAGCGTCTCGTCTTCCCAGATCTGAGCGTACTGATCTGCCGTGTCCTTCCACTCAGGATGACTTGCGAAGAAGCCAGCTCGGCTGAGTGCGGCAATGGCACGGAGACCGGCAGGCACAAGGGCGGTGTTGACGTCGTAAGGTGTATGTCCGCCACCGAGACCGTTGCCAGAATCACGCCATTGACCCACGCCCTCGCCATTGCGGAGATGGATGAGATTGGCCTTGGTTTGGCTCTTCGCGAACGGAGCTGCGTTGCGCATGATCTTCTCTGCAGCAACTTCAGATAGGTAAGAGTACTTTGCCCCATTATTCGCAGCCAGGAAGGTTGCCGTCTTGCCAAAGAATGCCTCTTTGCGTTGCTGGCCGGATGGAGTGTCGACAAAATAGCGCTGCATGGCGATGGGGAGCATGAAGTCGGCATCGATCATCTTGTAATCACATCGAGGACTAGAGGATACAATCCCCTCTTTTCGATTGAGGTATGTGGCGTAGTCTCCAAGGACTTCTTCGTGGCAGACAGTCCCGTCCTGTCGATTGATTCGCTCAATGACAGCCGAAATGACCGCCTCAATAGCCTCATCGCTAAGGATTGATTGCATGAGAAACATGGAGATCATACTGTCGCGGCCAAAGTAGGTCAAAAAACGCCATGTACCAGCTAGAAGTTTGTCGGTGTAGGACAGGAAGGACAAGGATGCCGTCAAGTCTGGGTTCTGCGCGATCAAGCCTTTTGCGGCCTCAGTGAGCACCTCCTGCGAGCTCAACTGGTCAAGCTGGGGATAGTTGTAAGAAGCCTCGAAATAGTAGGAGCCGGATCCAAACAAGAGCGTCCATGCAGAGCCGCGCCCCACGGTGATCTTTTGCGCGCCATTGAGAGGCGTAAACTTGATCGTAGTTGTCGTGACGCCATCGAACCACGTCCGGTTAATGGAACCGCTTCCATCATCGTATTCAGCGAAGCCAAAGCTGTTTTGGAATGCCTGATCAATACCTCCGCCCTCAGATTGATCTCGCATCGCGCGGACACTGCCCAAGACGGGGACAGCGAGTATAGCCGTGTCATTAAAGGCGATCTTACCAGATACACCTACACGAGGATTCACACCTGCGTTCGTGTCGAAGATGGGGCTCAAGGCCTCGCCAGTACTGGACTTCTCCATCTTCATCGTGAGCGTACCGGCCTGGCCATTGCCTGGCTCGAAGACGGCCAATACGCCACTGTTGCCAGCCGGCCACGCGACCAGTAGGCGAGGCTTGACGATGTTGAGATTGTCCCCAACTCGAGGATTCGTAATGATGACATGGGAGCTTGAGTGACAGTCACTGTAAAAGTAGTTGTCGTAGGGGCCATCCACAAGATTCAACTGTGACGCAGCCTCGGAACAGGAAGCAGCGGGAGCTGTATACTGAGGGGATGGATGGGCAATGGCCGCTGTAGAGAGCAGTATCACGGCGAGAATGGCCATGAAAGCCATGGTGGCTATAACAATAGTAATGTTAGCAGACGGTAGGCGCATGGTGGGCTTGGTGGGCTTGGGTACGTCGATAGAGGTGGACAACTCACCTTTGTAAAGCTCTATGGAGCTTGCTTCGCTAGGTGCGGCGAGCGTTTGCACGGTGGCTGTTCTGGTGATTCGGTTGACTGTCGCGTGTGAAGCGCGGGTGTTTTCTGAGTAGCGTGGGCCGTGGTTCAAGTCGAGGCACCTGACGTTATGTGAAGTATCACACCTCTTATTTTCTGCTGTGTGTTTGCTCGGTTGAGGTTGTCCAATTCGCAAAGCCTCAGGACTAGACCTCGAGGACTAAAAGAGCTTTTGTAGTACACTGGCCCTGCCCCCCTCCCGCATATCGTGGGGCTCCATCGGGGAGGTGAGAGGCCCGGAGAAAAGCTCTGGCCACGAGAACCCTCAAACCCCAGTTCTTTCCCCATATGCCCCATAATGAAAGACTCTAGCAGTGCTACATGACTACATATATGGAGGAGCACTTTGTCACGGCAGCGGCAGCGCTGGCGTTTTGCGCCCCGCGGCACATGTGCGCCAACGCCGCCATGACATGTCGATAGGCAGAGACAGGGTCACGATGGTAGTGCTGCTGTTGTTCGGATCTGGGGTAGAAGAACCATGGTTGGACGGTGACGAGATCACGCATGCTGCCGCAGATGCGCTTTCCCCGTTCCATCCCCGATCGGCGCAAGGGCTGCAATTTCTCGATACATCCCCACCAGTTGCTTAATCTGGCCAAACGCTCAACCATCACGATAATACCCGGATTAGCTCGCTGTTGTTACCGCGGCCTCTCGTCGACCCTGAGCCAGTACTTGGTCTTGTGCTCCTGAAGCCATGGTGCCGCCCTGGCATTAACAACACGATGGGTTCTCCTGCTCGCCGGCCGCCCAGGACTGCACAACATCAGCCCACTATGGCTTCCCAGGAAGCTCAAGCCATGATCTGTACAGTAAATGCTTCTTTGGGAGGCCCTATCACTGTGCTGCAGGGAGCCTTATACACGTGGGGCGGGCCTGTCAGAGCCTTTCCTGAACCGAAGTGTGGTATAATCAACAGTTTACTTTACTGAAATGACTTTTGGGGGACATCTTACACCCTCAAAGCGAGTCTCCTCTTCGCGTGTACAGTAGTATTGCATGTACAGCGTCGCACGACACGTTCGGTGGCACCTTGCCCGTACCTCAGTCTTGTAACACAATCACGCGCGAGGACCCCATGTCCACTCTGGCCGTTACTCAGGATGCTACCAAGACGCATAGTTGATTCGAGTTGAAGGCCAACATGTTGAACACAACCATCCGCGAACTACTGTGTTGACGTCGCTGATTTCGCCATCGGTCCGTGTTACTGGGTTGCCTTGCGGTTTGCTCGTCTAGGTCTCCCATGCTCGCTCCGAGCCCGTAGAAACTCTGTACCAACCTCAAGACTCAACCCGTCAAACACGAATAGTCGCTAGGACACTAGACGTCCACGCGCTCGTCATGGAACTTCTTATCCATATATCACGTCCAAAATAGACAGGAGTTGTAGCATATGTTGTTATGGCTGCTTATAGCTCGAATCTAGCATAAGAGTTGAAGGCAGCAGAGAATGCCGAACAACCAAATGTGCGAACGCGCTACTGCCATCATTCTAACACTTCAAAGCCTATGAGGTCAGGCGCAGTGCCATCCCCGTATCCCGCGAAAGTCAACACATTCTGCTCGCCTTGAACAAACCCATCTGCCTCAACGAGCAGCCTTCCGCCCTCGTTCCAATTGCCACCTGAAAGAGGGAATGCCCATCTTTTAGCCTTCTGGCCATTCACTGCAATAGTCATGTTCCTAATGTTGTCGCCCAAGTCCCAAGCAGTAGTGAAAGCGTAATCGTAGTTGACAAAGTCGACTCCTACTAACTTCTTGCCCGGAGACTGAGCGCTAACATTCCCAAAAGTGGCACTGCCGCCCAATCCAATGTTTCCAATCTTTGCACCAGTAGGTAGGCATGTTCCTGATGGGCATGTATTGACTTGAGCTGAACCACTTGTCGTCGCCAGGGTAGCATTGTAGTATGCTGTCGACTGTAGAGGACTGGCTGTCGTTATGTTTGACAGCAGCCATAGTCGCAACTCGTGACCTGCCAAGGTAAGATTTTGTGATTCGCTCACTAAGCCTTGATCTTTCTCTGCCCACAGGTCCCGCGCGTGCGCTGAGCCAATCCCAAGTGCCGCCAAGTCGACTTGGACGCTCTGAGAATCGTTCTTCCAATTTGCTATACCTAATATTTGACGAGCTTCGGAAAGCTCGCCTTGCCAAACATCCCACTCCTCTTCGGTAGCGCGAAGGATGAGCTGCGCTTGCTTGGCAAGACTGTCTTGGTTGACTGCAATCACCTCAGTGTTCGACATGATTTGCAACGAGACGTCGCTCAAACGACCGGGATCGAGCGCTGCTCCCATGATCAAGGGCGACTTGTTGATGGCCCACATGCCGAAGTGGAAGCGCTCTTCCTCGGCTGAAAGAGCATTGAGTCCGACACTGCGTTTGTCAGCCTTTTTCGAATGTGACCGTCGCCTCCGAGACAACCAGGGACGCAAAGGATGACCTACATCAACATGTCCATGTCCGCGAATGCGCCAACTTTCGTATGTCTGAAATATGGCACAATTTGGTTTGTGATGCGCCATACACTTCTCCAGGCATTATAGATGTCGTTGCTCATCCTCCAAGTAGTCCCTATCTCGCTTGCCCACTTTCCAACATCCACGCCAATGCCCCATTGACAGATGTAGTACTCAATATCACGATCGACCGCGTCCAACTCAGCACCCATATGCTGGAATCTCGCAGGCGATTGCGATTCAGCGGAACTGGAATCCACCATAGTCGTGTTGGAAGTGGCGTAGCAATTATCGTATCTGGGCATGATCAGCAAAAGGTATGCTCTGATTAGTCTGGGGTATACATACTTGAGGCTGTCACCGCCCCATTCAGCAAAGCTCTCAGCATCTTTCTTCTCAAATCCCAGGCTTGCAGGGAGCTCAGTAGATCCGCATTGCAGATATCCTGCGCCCGAGTAGAGTCCGAAGCTGAGCCCGCGCTCATGAATGTAATCACCCAGCGCCTTACCGCCACTGGGAAACAGAGTCGTGTTCCATTGCATCCTCCCCTCGCTATCCCGATATTTCGAATTCCACCCACAGTCCACAGTTATGAAGTCGTACCCAAGCTTGTCGAGCCCCATGGAAATAAGCCCTTCGGTACTCCCCTTGATCCGCTCTTCCGAAGGCTGACAGTTCCATGAGTTGTACGAGTTCCAGCCCATTGGGGGGCGGTCTGATCGGACAAGTCTGCTCGCAGCGAGATTTGCGAGGCACGCAACGGCGAGAAATTTCGAGGCAGCCATGCTTAGGGTCGAAAAGCTCTACGATTAACGAAGCAGGTTGGGCTGAACAGAGGACTCAACTATGCATACTGGGTTTCGAGAAGAGCAGATCTCGACGACTACTTATGGTAGGCAACGGGCATACATGCTTGCGCAGTATAGTACATGTGATATCATCCATGCAGCAACACGGACGACCTGCCCCGAATAGACCTATCGTTTGATTCCATCACCAACGGGAAAAATCATGCGGAAAAATAAGCCACCGTACATCGCAACATGCCAGGCCAAAAGTGCTGGTAGTGTCGGAAGCCATACCTGACCAAGATGCTCCCCGTGCTTGGGTCGTGAGGGGAAAAGACCCGGCTGTCTTTCATGTGGCGGGGTACCTACATAGTGGCGGAGATCTTGTTTCTTTCGTGCATCGGGGGATTAATGACGCGGGAACTACCAAGACGGGACTTTTTATCATGGAGATGTTACTTTGCTTGCCGATATTCCGCTAAAATGCCAAGTTTAAAAGTCCTGCCAGCTTAGCGAGTCGATTTTCTCTATCGTGCACTATTGCGGATCGGGCTGAAGATGCACATGTACGCATGTAGTTTAGGTTACGGGGTAAGTTATCATTGGATGTTTGCGCGATGATGAGAGCACTTGCATAAACCCTGAAGCTTTCAGCAGTAGCAAAATCTCGATAGAACATATTGCTTTTGAGCGAACTTTAGGAGGCAGTTGCCGTTGGGGTAGCTTCACGCCCCTCGCAGTTTCAGTGTGTGCAACGGCGGCTGTGAAGCAAGGCACATGGCTCTAGGACATCCGACCATAGGCATGCAGGTGTAAACGAGAAAAGAAAATGTGCGTATATAGTTTGCAGCTTGAATCTCGCACACGGAACAGTGCGTAAAAACGATCAGCCTCTTTTTCAACAAAATGTGGAAGTGTTGAAGCTGCAGCATAGAATAGAAAGTATACGTCCTTGCCACAACATGTGACACAATTTAGCAAGAAGACTGACCGTTCGCAGTACCGCTCTTGTATGCTCCAGCAGCAGTGTCACCAAGGCATTCGGCTACGGGGCATTAGTGAAGATGAACATACATATAGTAAAGCTCGACTTACCAACAGTGACCAACTTCAAGTTATTGTTCTTCGCCCAGCTGATCAACCAAGGCGTCAGAGTGTTCACGGTCCCAGCATAGGTCTCGTGCATCAACGAGATATGTCCGTTGCCACTGGTACCCGCTTGTTGGAACTTCTGCTGGCTCTGTTGCGGGGTCTGATTGTTCCAGTCACCACTGTCAACATCGTTGGTGATGACACGGTATCCTAGGTTCTTCATTGTGGGGAGGACATTGCCACCTGTGGCGAGATAGGGTGGTCGCATGTACGTGGGCTTCACACCGATGATGTTAACCAATGCCTGATCAAGGCGACTCATTTGCGTGTTCAAATCGTTGCTGGAAAGCGAGCCGAAGTTCTGTGGGTGGCTCCATGAGTGTGATGCAATTTGGTGGCCGGCTTTGTAGGCGTTCTGCAGTGCGGTCTTTTGGTTGTAAATGCAGCCTGTGTACGTTAGATAACAAACTCTGTACAGGAATGGTGATGATCGGGAGAGGAGGCGAGTATTTATTGGGGTCTTACCGTATAGAGTTCCTGGTAACTGGGTCAGTCTCGACGCTCGCTATCAAGCTGCTGTTTTCTTACCTGTTACGAAGAATGTGCCCTTAGCTCCCGCTGCCGACAACGTATCGACAAGCTTCTGGGTGTTCTGAGACGGTCCATCATCGTACGCGAGAGCAAGCTGGCCAGGTGCATTGCATTTCGTGATGACCACACCCGCCGCAGGACCGGCACGCTTCATCATCTGTACCGGATCTGGAACTGGCTTGGCCAGAGCGACTGCTGCGAGCGCAGCTACAACAAAAGACGCGATACCCATGATTACAGACGAGAGATGCTGTGCTGCAGTGTGAATGACGATTGCTCGATAACATAGCCCTCGGGTTATATACCAAGGGCTAGCTCGCAGCATCTGCTAATGTCAGTGGAAACTCTTGGCTTGTATCTGTTAAACGACGATGTTTACCCGCCATGACGAAACACCCATGCTCGGTGCTTCGTGCCAAGTACTATTTAAAGAGCCGCATATCAAAACAATGGGTCCAGAAGAACATAGTGTGCGGCTTCGAAAGCCTTGCGTTGCTTATCTGTTGCGCATACATCGGGCACGGTGCAGGATACAGCTCGTTTCATTTCCTTGAAACGTGCAACCCTTGGACAAAGGCTAGAATTGCCCTTCATTCGAGAGAGTCGTACCGAGTATCACCTGTCACCATAGACTATATGAGATCTGATGTTCCCGCCGGTTAAACATGGGTTTGGAGTGCTTGGCATTGCCTTAGCGAGCGCCGCGTGACTGCGCCCACGGGTGGAGTCACGGAAAGGGTCGCGCCGTTAATCGCACCGGAAGTCTGTGACCAAGCGTACCTACAAGCACGTAGCATATATCTATCGGCTTCGTTTTAGCATTTGAGATTCACTGCAAATGCTTCACAGCAGTTCTTTGCAAAGTAGGATGTAGCTGAGATCAATTGTAGCTAGCTAGTTTATCGGAGAGGGCATTGCTCAGCTACGTATCGTAAGAAGTCGGTAATGACAGATGAAGCATAAATCCAAGACGTGAAGGAGAATGAGAATCAAGGTACGCTCACCAGCGTTTCCAAAGTTCGTCCAGTAGCCACCCATCTCACCACAGTAGGTCAAAGCTTGCATGGCATTTTACAGTCACACGCAGTGTGTGCGATCTACATCGCGAGCATTCGCTTTACTATCGGGACCACGCCATGGGCGACAGAGTTGGAGGTAGCCGAGGCGCAAATCCTGCCACCAATTGCACTAGCCTCGCATCCATCGGGATAGTAGTAACTCACTACAGCAATGATGATATAGGCTGCAATGAGCAGACTACCCTCGAGGTAGTTACTCCTGCCATCCAGCACAAGGAAGTTGACGACAAGTACCGTGACGAACAGCGCCACCGTCTCGAAGATGTTGAAGTAAAGCGTCATGTTCTTGTTCATGATCCAGCCAAGGATGACGATAAGAGGTGTGATAAAGAGGGCGATCTGTATAGAGGAACCGACGGCGATTCCAATTGCAAGATCCATTTTGTTTTTCATAGCAACGACAACCGCTGTCACGTGCTCTGCAGCATTGCCGACGATGGGAATGATGATAAGACCAATGAAAGCTTGGCTTACACCGGAGGTCGCGACCATGGGTTCAATTGCTTCAGACATGAAATCTGCGCAAACTGCGACAAGGCCAGTGCTGATGAGTAGCATGAATATGGCCGCCTTGATGGACATTTCGGGGGCATCCTCGTCGCCGACATCTTCATTGAGGGCCATGGCTGCCTGTGGCGACACTGCTGGCTGATTCCTCATGCTGGTCTGCGACTGCTCGCGATTCATACGCTCGGGTAGGGACTTGGCGCGGCGAAGAGGCGTACGTGCCGCGATGCGAATGTTGGGCACAGGGCCTGCCGGAGCTGCATTTTGCGGATTCGAGAAGACGTTGTTGGAGAGCAGCGAAGGCAGAGCTGGTCGATATGGCCGACGGGACGTAACCGGAGCAGTGTCTTCTGGCTGAACCTTTTCAGAGAAGGCAACCCTGTGTTTCGCTGCTATGGCTTCATCTGCCTGCTCTTGCTCCTTGTTGCGGTCTCTTGTATCGCGCTTGCTCTTCTTTCCCTCATGCTTATGCTTGCGCTTCTCGCGCTTGGTGTGAGGAGCTGAAGCAGAAGACGCGACCTCAAAGTCTCGGGCTCTTGGGGCGTATTGATCGTCATCATCGGCCTCGTCGCCACTCATGACGTAGTTGAAGGAGTGCTGGCGGGCTGTTGCAGGTGCATCGAGTGCGGCATTTGTGGCACTGCCATTTCTTTCTGTATCAAAGGGACTTTGAATCTCAGCAGAAGGTGATGCCTGATTAGAAAGTACGTGAGAGTCCTTGGAAAGAGAGCTGGATTTTCGGCGCAGCCTCTTCACCATTCGCTTCGCCTTCCTCTTCATAGTTCCATTGGATGAATGTGCCGAGTTCTCGCTGTCACTGCTGCTAGAGCTTGAAGAGGAACTGGAACTAGAAGAATCGAAGACATCGGCGAGGACACCAGGATGAGACTCTTCGTCGATGATATGCTGAGGCGTACTAGCGTACAAGTACCTGTGGCTCTTGAGTTGGAACAAGAGGTACAGGCCATAGACGAGAAGCAGGACGATACTAGTGATGCGACTAACGATCAGTGTTTCGTGGTCGGCAATCTCATTGTCGTTGAAGGCAGAGTGGAAGGCTGTTGGCAGGAGAAGACTCATGACAGCCAAGGCGAGCATAACACCACTCATCTGGGTGGCGGTGTTGTTGTAGACCTGCATACGTCAGTGGATGGGAAGTATTGGTCATCTGGGTGATGAGCTTACTTGTTCCTGGTACTTCAGGCCGCCTAGAAGGAAGGCCATGCCCAAGATGAGCAACAAGTTGGCTAGGATAGAGCCAAGCAGCGAAGCTTGCACAACCTCAATCTGGTCGGAGGCAAGCAAGATGATGAAAAGAATCAACTCGACCGCATTTCCGAACGACACGTTGAGGAGTGCACCCAGAGCATCTCCAACGCGTGCAGCGACCACCTCGGTCGCATGCGCCAAAAGACCAGCGAGCGGAATGATGGCAATGGCGTTCATGGAGAAGACAATCTCGGGTTTCAGATGAGCCAGTTTGGATGCGATACCGATAGGCACAAACACCAACATGATGTTGATGTAGCTGTGGGTCAAGGCATTTTTGGTGTGTTTAAGAAATCGGATGGATCCGTCCTTGATGCGCGAGGGCGACCACAACGGACGGTTGGCCGACTCTAAGGCGGGAGATGTCTCTCCATCAGGTGCGGTATTGACGAGAGCACTGCCACGGGCAGATGTGCTATTGTTGCTGCCGTCGTGCTTCTCGCTTGGGGCGTTGCTGCTGGAGCCGCCACGCTGCGGGTCGGGAACATGACGGGAAGCTGTGTGGGGGTCATGGGTGGGGAGTGCTGGGTTGGTGTCCTTTCTGCGTCCCAAGCCAAGCCAAGTTGCCTTTGACTTGACACTGCGTATAGAGGGTTCGTCGGCGTCTCCCATCGATTGTGGCGTGTTGTGGATGAGGCTGGGGGACAGTACAGAAAGTACTAAGAAAGGTGGTGAACAAGCACAAGAAATGAGGCGGGAAGATCGCTTATCTATTGCTTGTGGAGCGTTGGCGCTGCAGGGCAAGCATCGGCAAGCTTAACCGGAATCGCCTTGGAACGAGGCGCCAAATGACGTCTATCGGACCACGCGCCGGTGTTTGCTGCGCCTCACCTGCACTCGCGCGCTCTGGATCTTTGTTGCGGATGCGGGAGAGCCGTCCGTATGCAGCTTTGAACGCGTTGCTCATCATAGCGGAGAGAAATGGGCATTGTTGCTGCTGCATTCCTGCGACTTCAACCTTCTCCAAAGCGGAAACAACTTCAACACGTGCAGCACTAGCCACGTATCGCGCAAGCCTTGGGACTCCGGATAACAGGTCCCAAACATCATCTGGGGCTACCATGGCATTATTCCCGCGCATCATCTTCACTGCCGCCAACCAAGTCCACTACTATACCGATCGCTACCACTAACATGTTCGCCCGTCGTCAGCCTGCGCATCATTCTGCGATAAGCTTCTGCCCATGTGCTACATGAAGCTTGTTTCACAAACAAACTAGAAGCCGGTTATACATTAATATCGTGTCTGAAATCGCTACTGCTATATAGGAAAGAGATAGAGAGCTCGTATCAAAGTCACTCCAGGCATAGTCCTTGCGAAGCAGATATCTTACAGGTCAATACATAATGGCATAACCTCGAAGATCTTATAGCTGGTCGTGCATACTCGCGAGGTGTGTACACGCCTTCTTCTGCAGCACATGATCTTTATGTTGGAATTTGTGCTTGTTATACGTTATCCACCGAGAAAACATCCAACATCTTTCACCAAAGCCACAACATTTTTCCTAATATAGCTTTATCTGTGCATGGATGCACGCGACCGACTGCCATTCCTACTCGGTGTCGCTAGCGTGCCATGTTGAAACAGGGACTAGATCATCAAGGTGGTGGCTTAGACAGCACCACCTCCAATCACACATTCTGTACATGCAGTCGGCGCACGCGTCATAACGTTGACAACAGCACCACCTATTGCTTCAGGCGGGTTGCGAGGCTGTGTACTCTGCTGTCAAAACCTGCGTCTTCGCATAATCGTCGCATACAAAGCACATTTACCCTGGAGGCTGCGTGCCACTACCTGTACTTGCTTACGCATAGTTCGATTCCACCTCACTCATACATCATACCGCCTAGCACTCAATCATGGCCCGTTTCACAGACATGGACGATGTAAGCCCGGTACTGAGTGCAACGCTCCAAGGAACACTGCTGATAAGCTCCAGGACGAGCATCGCTTGCCAGAAGGCATGCAGCGCATAGGCTACGATGCCGACACACAGCGCTACACCTTCCGTGACACTGACGGCAACCTCTTCGAGTCTGAGTCGGGCTCCCGCTTCGGGGAACTCAGACCAGCCGGTTTCGAGACGCCCCAGTCGACAAGCTACATGCCGCCCGAAGATATTGAAGAGCGCAACCACGCCGTGGACAGGAACCACCGCGAGGCCATGCGCACAATGCTCCCGTTCGCACTCCTCATCTTTGTATTCCTACTGTTGGTGTTCAGAGGCGTCAACGGCGGCTTTGGCTTTGGCTCGCGGGCTGACCACGGAACATCGCAGATTTTGGACTGTGATGAAGGCGATCGTCATATTCGAGTCGAGGAGGGCGAGACATGTTGGTCGATTGCGCAGAGCCATAGCCTGCGTGTAGAGGAGCTGCTGGAGCTCGAGGGCAACAAGTATGTCAACTGTAACCGGCTGAAAGTCGGGCAGGCCGTGTGCGTGCCGGTGTGAGGCTGGTACCGTGGAAGGTGGCCTCTGGACTCGTCCTTGTACTGCATGTTATCAACTACGATAGAAAGTGAACAGGCCACCTCAAGGTGTACACAAAGCCCTGCCGTCGCAATCGACCCCAAGCTGTACGCGTGCAAAGTGTCGCGCTGTTAGACGCCCCTATGTACTTTCCGTCGTAGTTGATAGCCTGCAGTAAGTTCAGTATACCCGTATCGTTGCTTTTCAGTCCATTGGTTGCCGGTTGTCAATGGAGATGAAATTGTTGTGTCCCTCCTTTGTGCAATAGTGAAGTCAGGCCCAATCACAGCAACCTTATTGTCTTTGTTGCGCCACACCGTATTAGCACTAGTGGAAAGAGAAACCAGGCTTGGCGACTGAGCTCCGGCCGCACCTGCACGCTTTCCAACCTCATCGCCAACCTCTAACAACCACCAATTGAACCCCCAACGCTCCCCGACACATCTTCACAATGGCTGGCGGCGGCTCCGATCCCAACGCGCGGACCAAGATCACGTACGTGCTGCCCGCACTCGCTCCTCCCCTCCTTCCGCCCCTCGCTCCAACGCCGCACCCACATCACAGCACATAGACGTAGGCTAATACGACACACACAGATGGCACATTGGCGGATGGGGTAACCCATACGAGGGCGGTGGCCGACCAGGCAAGGGCGTGGTGACCTATGCTCTCAGCCCCAACCGACAGCGCCCCATGGCCAACTTCATCGCCAAAGGCTTCTGGAACGTCGCGCGCCGATCAAAGAACCAGGTCCTATACATCATCCCCCCCTTCCTCGTCGCATACGGAACCATGCAGTGGGCCATTGAGAAGTGAGTTGTGGACATGCAGGCGTAGATGTGGATGGACGGGTGGACTGACACGGTAACTCTAGGAACGAATTCTACAACTCCAAGACTGGTCGTGCGCTGTTCGGCGACGAGGAGTAGATTTGATGGAGCTGGATCTGTACAGTTAGGAGACTGGTTCGTGGCAGGAGCGGAACATTACTTCTCACATTGAATTGATGAATAGATTGTACAACCAGTGATTTTCAATTTAGTCCATGACGTATTACCCGTTACATATCGTTTCGCCGTGCTTTCATGTGCACTCGCATTAGTCCATAGCAATATAGAAAGGAGGGATATTCAAATGAAGTCGCGATATATTCTGTCGTACATCTATGCGAATGATTCGCGTTACTATTTTACAAAACCACCACTATGCACATGTGGTCGTTAGTCTAACATGAAGAACACCATAGCATGCTAAGATGGAGAGTGGGATGAGAACCAAACCAACACCCGCTCGCCATGCCCAGAGAACAAGTACAAAAAGAAGCGGGGATGGACATGTTCATTGCCGTGAATCCATGTCCTTGAACGTGGCAGGCGCTGGCGGCACAAGAGGGCCCTTGACACCGTCATCACCCTTGGGCTCAATCAAGCCCGGAGCCTTGCCGTACTCGCCAGAGAAGTACTTGTGGAAGTCTGCCGGATCCTCGAATGGTCTTGGTCCTAATAACCTGATCATGTCCTCGCGGCCCAGCATCTCCTTCTTCAACAACTCCTCAGCAACGAGGCCGACCTCGTGCTTCTTCTCCGTGAGCAGGTCTTTGCACTGCTTGTACGCTTCGTCCACGATGCGCTTGACCTCCATGTCAATGTTCTTCGCCGTGTCTTCAGAGAAAGGCTTCGTCAGTTGCTGGCCCTGATCTGAGTCTTCAAAGTAAATGTATCCAATCTTCTTGCTCATGCCCCACTTGCTGACCATGGCGGTGGCCATTTGCGTGACTTTTCGGAAGTCGTCAGACGCGCCAGAGGTCACAGTTTCGAAATGCAGTTCTTCAGACACACGTCCACCCAGTGTCATGGCCATACGGTCCATCAGCTGATTGACGTTCATGAGGTATGTGTCACCATTGGGCAGGTATTGTGCGTAGCCTAGAGCACCTTGGCCTCGAGGTATGATGGATACCTTGAGAAGAGGGTCGGCCCACTTGAAATACCATCCGCAAATGGCGTGGCCAGCCTCGTGGTATGCAACAGTCTTCTTCTCCTCGGGCTTGAGGACCAATGATTTCTTCTCCAAGCCGCCGATGACACGTTCAATGGCTTGCTCGAAGTGCACCATGGTGACTGTTTCTGCTGAATGACGGGCAGCTGGCACTCGTTAGCTATAGTCGTGGTCGTGCGAAGGATTCACGCTTACCTATTAGAGCTGCTTCGTTGACGCAGTTGGCAATGTCAGCACCAGAAAAACCCGGAGTCAAAGCGGCAAGTCTGCCTTTGAGGAACTCGATGTCTTCGTTGGTGATGATCTTCTTGATATGCACACCAAAGATTTGCGCTCGGCCGTCCATTGTTGGTCGGTCAATGCCAATGTGTCTGTCAAAGCGACCCGGTCGCATAAGAGCCTTGTCCAGCACATCAGCTCGGTTGGTACCTGCGAGAACAACGACCTGTTCTGTGGTGTTGAAACCATCCATTTCGGTTAGGATTTGGTTGAGTGTGGCTTCGCGTTCATCGTTGCCGCCGCCGAAATTTGATTTTGATCGGGCACGTCCAATAGCGTCAATCTCGTCGATGAAGATGATGCACGGTGTGCTCTTACGGGCGTTGGCGAAGAGATCTCGTACACGCGAGGCACCAACACCGACGAACATTTCGACGAACTCGGAGCCACTCACACTAAAGAAAGGCACACCAGACTCGCCAGCTGTGGCCTTGGCCAAAAGTGTCTTACCGGTACCTGGAGGGCCAGACAGGATGGCGCCACGAGGGATCTTGGCACCAAGCTTCTGGAAACGTCCAGGATCCTTGAGGAAAGCGACAAACTCCATGATTTCTTGCTTGGCCTCGTCCATGCCTGCAACATCGGCAAACTTGACCTTGATATCGGTCTCGTGGTTGAACTTCTTCGCCCGACTCTTGCCCATGCCAAAGATGCCGCTACCACCTCCACCGCCACCGCCACCGGCACGTCGCGTGAAGTAGAAGAGGGAGCCGAGAAGCAGGATGGTAGGACCGAAAGAGAGGAATGTGCCGAACCAGGAGATTTCGTTGGAGTATGCAACGGGAATGCGCTCGGAGCTGGGAATGCCGAGCTCGTATTGGGCGTCGTCCATCTTCCTCTCGAATGCCTCTACAGATCCGATGGTGAAGTAGTAGTAGAAGTTCTGGTTGACGGACGGGGAATCAGGATACATGGATGCTACGGCCTCGCGGTGCAGGTGAACCTTGGCCTTGTTGCCGTTGAGAATGACAATCTTCTCGACTAGGCCCTTGTCCAGGAACGTCGTCCTAAACTCTTGCCATGTAATCTCCTTGGTGTTCTCGCCAGGGAAGATCATCTTGTACGTGAGGTAGGTGAGGAAGGCGGTGATCAGAATGGTATTGGTGTCCATGGTGTTGCCCATGACGCCGCCGGAGCCAGCGGGGCCGCCCTTGGATCCCTTCTCCTTCCCCTGTGGCCCTGGATCGTGGGCGCCGGCTTTTTGCTGTGGCTCCTCGCTGCTGTCGTCCTTGAAGCGCTGCTGCTCAGCAGCTTTCCGTGCCATGTTGGTGGCCAGCCGCGAGATCTTGGCCGCTGTGGCCAAGTCAAGCTTCTCCCCACGCGCCAGCTTGTCCATCTCCTGGCGCAGTTCGGACGGGATGCCCGTCTTCTTCATCTCGTCCATTGCCTCTTTTATTGCCTGCTTCTGAGCCTTGGGCACGCCCATGGACACGAATGAGGCCAGCTGGTCGAGCATCTTCTCCTCTCCAGGTGTGAGTTTCGACATGTGCTGCTGTGCGTCTTTGTCGCTTTTTGCGGGCTCCGACTCGGGCTCCTCTGGCTGGCCGTCCTTTTTCGCGGCCTCGTCATTGTCGTTGTCGTTGTTCTTGTTGTTCTTGGGCTCCTCGGGGGGGCCTGTCGCAAATCTCCGTGCGCGCTGCTGGGCGTATATGCACTGTGGAATCGGTACTCGTCGTCGCAGGGTGAGGGGTGTTCGCGATGCCGCAGTCAGACTTGGTCTGGATATCCGCGCTAGCTGACCTGACCGGCGGAGGAGCGTCGACATGCTGGGCGGGCGGCGGGTGGCGGGCTGTCTGCGATGGCGAGGAGGGGAGTAGTCGGGCGTCTCTGTGAGGTGTGGGATGCCGCGCCTGGGGATTGCTACGGCGGGACGGTAGCAGAACGGTGGTATTGTGGCGGGCGGGCGCTGCGCTGATGGCGAGAAATGCCTTAGCGGGCGACAGTCGTGACGAAGTTGATCGATGCTCCAAAATCCGCCGGCCGAAATGGACTAGTCTGAGTCTGGCCAGGCACACTTCACGCTTCTCACAACTACAACAACTTGCACACCCCGCCTCGATTCCTGCCCGTCTTCCGTAGTCCACCGCATTCGGCCAGTTAATTGATAACCCGCAGTAGCTATATTGCAATGGCCTATCAGCACCATCGGCCCTCGTTCCGAGCTCGCCCGCACCACCTTCCATGTCCCGTCAGCTCCGTCTTTGAAGGTTTGCACAAATAGAGCCTCCCTCGCGCCTTCCCCATTCTTGCCTACATTGATTCCCTCTCGACTATCATATTGCCCTCAACATGCGCGCCTTCTACTATATCTCATCCTTACCACTCCTCGCAATGTTGGTCGCAGCACAGCTACCGGCCAACACAACCTACCTCATTGCCCCGGCCCTTGTGACAAAGCACAATCGCACCGTGGTCGAGTGCTGGAAGATGCACCTACCCTTCAGACGCTCCTCTACGCCCGGCGTTAGTGGTGCCCAGGTTGCCACCCTAGGCAACTTCACCAATCTTGCCTACACTATCTTGCCGCCACGCTTCGATGGTGGGTTACATACGGCGCCTGCGCCGCAGCTCGTCCACTTCTTATCCGGAGTTGCACATGTTACCGCCCCTCAAGATGATTCCATTAGCCTCTGGCTGGTTGGAGGAAAGTCCGGCTTGCTCTTCGCCGTGGATACTGCTGGAGCCGGGCATATCACCCGGTATCCATCCGATCAAGATACCGTTGCCATCACGGCACCATTTGCAGGTGGCAAGGTGCCAGACCACGAGGTTCTTTCTGATGGGCCTTGTTTAGGCATGCAGACTTTTGTCTAGTGCCCTTATGTAATCGTTGGTTATTGTCGCACTACATCCGTAAACGGCGTCCATTGAGGTTCAATCACCAGCATTGTGGCTTCATCTATAGCCCTCGGTTGGTGCTGACATTTTCTGGTCGCATGTCGTTATGCGGCTTACGGTACATGCTGCACCGGTTGTTGTGCTGCATCGAAACGCGATCAGCCCTACTGCTTTAGCCGGACTAACGTTTGCGAATCAACATCATGCCAAATGACACTCCTTTCAAGCTTGGATATGTGCTCCATCCGGAAAAATTAGCGCTGTTGGGGCATTCCACTTCCATAAGACTTACGACTCATGCAGTGTCATGAGTCTGCGTGTCTCTGTATAGAAAACTCAGATCGCGATGCTTCTGTCTGCGAAACTCGTTATCTCATCCCTGTTGGCTGGCTCTGAAGCGGCCTTCTATTACCCAGATGTGCAAACCTATCTTCTCGAGCATATCCTGGTTGACAACTGGGGTGCATACGCTTCAAACTTCTCTTCTGCCATCACCCCTTGCACGAACTATGTCACACAGACAGGAACGGCCGCGCTCAATAGTGGCCGCACGACTGCTGCACAATGGATGCGAGTGCTGTTCCATGACTTCGTCACAGCAAATGTCAGTGCAGGAACAGGTGGTGTTGATGCGAGCATTGGTTTTGAAACCACACGCAGCGAGAACTCTGGTAGTGCTTTCAACGATAGCTTTGCATTCTGGCGCCCGTTTATGAACGACGCCGTGTCCAGTAAACAAGTTCAACTGGGGCATGTGGTGAGGAGCTGACCGTGTCATAGTGGCTGATCTTGTTGCCCTCGGAACCGCCATGTCCAATAATCTTTGTGGTAGCCGAAATCTTCCCTATCGTGCGGGACGTATTGATGCTACATCAGCAGGCTCTACGACTGGCGTACCCGCTCCAGAGACGAACCTGGAAGAGACATTAGTCTTTTTTGAGCGCGCAGGCTTTGATAAAGTCGATTCCATTGCCTTGACCGCATGTGGGCATACTATGGGATCTGTGCATCATGTGCGTAAGTTTCAACGATACATCTTCCTTTACTAATCATCGTAGGGAGGCTTCCCTGATGTGGTGGATGAGACTGCCGTCACACCTAACAACACGAATGGCGGCAGCAACTTCGATAACACGCGTGGCACATTTGACCCTGCAGTACTGGGCGAATATCTCCACGAACAGGAAAGAGAGGCGGACCACTAGTGACATCGAACAACGTAACCACTCGTTCAGATCTCCGACTGTACGAGAGTGACCAAAATGCAACTATGAACGCTCTGTTTGCTCAAGGAGACGCCTTCCTCAACACTTGCGTCGATTTGTTCAGTCGCATGATGAACACGGTTCCCACGGGCGTACAACTCGGACCTGTCATCGACGCTTTGGCCGTAAAGCCAATCAACGTTACCTTCGACTTCGATGCATATGGGAAGTTGAAGCTATCCGGCAAGTTTAGAATTCTCACTTCGGCCGGTGATTCGCCACCATCCTCGTTGAATTTCCGTCTATCCAACTATACCAGCGAGTTGCTACCGGAGACGGCAACTGGCAGCTCAACCTTCGGTCGAGATGGGGATCACGGCGGTGAAACTACATACTTCCCCTTCTCGGTATCCGGTCAAAATCTGTGGAGCGCGACTTCGTTATCCGTCAGATCTGCGACTTTTGCAGCGCAGACCGTCGCAATTAGTGGTACAGCTTCTGTAGTACCCCTCTGGACAACATTAGTTGATGACAACCTCAACATTACTGTCGCTGTGTTACCTCCACACACCTGTGCAGACGTTTTGCTGCGAGTTGCGACGGCTATTCCGCAGCATGGCACGTTGGCGTCGGTAATCAAGAGGACAGAACTTACCCCGGGTCAATCAAATAGCATTGTTGAGCAATATACACTCTGCACTGCTAATGCAGCGTTGTGTAACGACTCCATCAGGCTCATTACTCTCAAAGTCGAGATACAAGGCCAAGTACTCGATACGTACCTTGCGAATAGTGGCGCAGCGGGCTACTAGCAAATAAAAGAGCTGTAAATATATATTTTGCTAGGACTCGCGCTACTTTGCCACTGCGCCATTGCGTCTCAACTATCGTATCGTTCCTCGCGCCTCGAGAACTGCCGGCTTGGTGGAGAAATAAAGGACCCATCTTCAGGGCTGCGTAACCACGATGTCCCACCTTAACAATAACAAATTCTCCTCGAACATATAGTTGGATGAAGTGTATATAATGTGCCGTTGCACGAAGAAGAGAAATAGAGGCTTCCTTAGAGTCTACTTAAGGGGAAGATAGTACAGAACAGAGAACTTACTACCTACTTAATATACTTACTTTAATTTACTGCTATTCTATTATAATAAAGACTAATTATTTTAGTTACTACTTTACTCTATAGTATAAATAGCAAAGCTTATAAAGACTATTATTAGCCTTTAGTATAATAGAAACGCAGTGCGCTAAAATTGCGAACAATTAGCAGTATAGAACAACGTACTTATTTACTACTATATAATACTAGTATATAGAATACTAGAAAGTTACTAAGTTACTAAGTTACTAAGTTACTAAGTTACTAAGTTACTAAGTATAAGTTACTTATTATAAGTTACTAGAAAGTTACTAAGTTACTAAGTTACTAGTTACTTATTATAAGTTACTAG
>Ga0265780_10001877_pt1 | contig 29071 bp, 25 predicted proteins | sample P1T30metagenome_FD_192432 | JGI IMG/M metagenome (GOLD analysis project Ga0265780, IMG submission 192432) | Plant litter microbial communities from East Loma Ridge, Irvine, California - P1 T30 | ecosystem: Environmental > Terrestrial > Plant litter > Unclassified | place: USA: California... | reverse complement strand
ATGCAAATCTGCAATTTTCTTGGCATACTGGACGATGCCGGACTGGCAAGACCCGCCCGGTGACGGCATGCCAACCGCGCGCCGCCAACACAACCAGAACGAGATCCCAAGTGAACACCGCACGCCGCATCTCCAGCACCCTTTCTGCCGCCATCGCCCTGATGGTCGCTTCCAGCACCCCCCTGGTCCACGCCGCCCCCGACCGCACGGTCGAGACCCTGCAAAAAATCTCGGACGCCGCCGGTCCCCCGGGCTTCGAGGAACCGGTCCGCAAGGTGCTGGTCGACATGATGAAGCCGCTGGCCGGCTCGCTGAGCTATGACGGCATGGGTTCGATCATCGCGACACAGGGCACGAGCGGTCCGAAGGTCATGGTCGACGCCCACATGGACGAGCTCGGCGGCATGGTCCGCCGCATCACGCCGAACGGCTTCCTCACCATGCAGATGCTGGGCGGCTGGCTCGACCAGGCGCTGCCCGATAAACGCTGGGTGATCATCGGCAGCAAGGGCCCGGTCAAGGCCATCACCGGCATCCGCGACATCCACGTGGTGCCGGCCGACGAACGCACCAAGGCCTATTCGCGCGACAGCCTCTACCTCGACGTCGGCGCCCGCAACGAGGCCGAGGTGAGGGCGCTGGGCATCTCGCCGGGCGACCCGATCGTTCCGGACGCGCCCTTCGAGATCATGAACGGCACCCAGAATTACCTGGGCAAGGGCTGGGACGACCGCGTCGGCTGCGCGGTGGTGGTCGAGGCGATGCGGCGCCTGGCGAACGAGCCGCACCCGAACCAGATCAGCTGGGTGATCACGACCCAGGAAGAGATCGGCCTGCGCGGCGCCCACACGGCCTCCGACGTGGTCAAGCCGGACCTCGGCATCGCGATCGAAGGCGGCATCACCGGCGACGTGTTCCCGGGCCACCCGGAAGAAACCCAGGTGAAGCTGGGCGCCGGTCCCGGCATCTTCCTGTACGACTCGTCGGCGCTGCCGAACCGCAAGCTGGTCGCCTTCACCAAGCAGACCGCGGCGGAGCGCAAGCTGCCGCTGCAGTTCGACCTGGTGCAGGGCTATGGCGACGATTCGGCCGAGATCCAGAAGAGCAATGGCGGCGTGCCGACCGTGAACATGATCGTGCCGGTGCGCTTCACCCACTCGTTCAACGGCATCATCAACCGCCAGGATTTCGACCAGACCGTGGATCTCCTGGTATCGATGTTGAAGAAACTGGATGCGGCCGAGGTGCGCCGGATCCGCGACTTCACGCCGGACAGCCGCTGAGGCCATCGCCATGCCAAGGTCAGCCAGCCTGTTCACCGCTTTCGCCCGCGAGCGCCTGCTCGACGCGCCCACGCCGATCCAGCGCCTGGCGCGCCTGGGCGACAGCTTCGGCATCGAGCTCCACGTCAAGCGCGACGACCTGACCGGCCTCGGTGGCGGCGGCAACAAGCTGCGCAAACTCGAATTCCTGCTGGGCGAAGCCTTGCGGCAGGGCGCCGACACCGTCATCACCGTCGGCGCGCTGCAATCGAACCATGCGCGCCTGACAGCGGCGGTGGCGGCGCGTGCCGGCTTGCAGTGCGAACTGGTGCTGACACGCTCGACCGCCCGCGACGACGAGGATTACCGCCACAACGGCAACGTGCTGCTCGACCGTCTGTTCGGCGCGCGCGTGCATGCGCTGCCGGCCGGTGCCGATGCCGCCGGTTTTGCGGCCGGGCGCCGGGCGGAGCTGGAGCGGCGCGGGCGCCGCGTCTACCTGGCGCCGCTGGGCGGCTCGTCGCCGATCGGCTGCCTGGGTTATGCGGCGGCCGTCATGGAGATCGCCAGGCAGGAGCGGGCGGGGGGCGTGTCGTTCGAGCGCATCGTCCTGCCCAACGGCAGCGGCGGTACGCAGGCGGGCCTGGTGGCCGGCCACGCCGCCCTCGGCCTCGATCCGCGCCGCGTGCAGGCCTTCACCGTGCTGGCGCCGGTCGAGACGGCCCTCGAGACGACGCGCCGCCTCGCGGCCGAGACGCTGGCGCTGTTGCGGCCCGGGCTGCCGCTTGCCGAGGACGCCGTGCGCATCGACGGCAGCCAGCTCGGCCCCGGCTACGGCGTGCCGACCGAGGCCATGCACGCGGCACTGTCCGAGATGGCGACGAAGGAGGGCTTGCCCATCGATCCGGTGTATGGCGGCAAGGCCTTCGCGGGCTTGCTGGCGGATGCGCGCGCAGGCAGGCTGGCACGTGGCGCGCGCGTGCTGTTCCTGATGACGGGCGGCTTGCCGGGTTTGTTTGCCTACCGCGGCGCGTTTGAATGACAGGGAAAAGAAAAAGCCACCGGTTCGTGAGAACGGGTGGCTTTTTCCTATTACTGATACTACATATTCTGGTGGTGATAGGTGGACTTGAACCACCGACCCTAGCATTATGAATGCTATGCTCTAACCAACTGAGCTATATCACCAACGTTCTGCTACCTAAAACAAAATGGCTCGACCTTTTGTAAGCCAAGCCATTCCATTGGAATCTTGGTGGTGATAGGTGGACTTGAACCACCGACCCTAGCATTATGAATGCTATGCTCTAACCAACTGAGCTATATCACCAGAACGGGGAGCATTATGCCGTCCGTCCCCAGAAGTGTCAAGGCTACCCGCTTCGGATCATCCTGTCCACACCGCTCACTGTTGTAATCCAGCAAGGTACTCCAGGATAGTGCGGGCGGGATCCGGCCCCAGGCAATCGATCACGATCCGCTCCGGCATCGAGCGCAGCCAGGTCAGCTGGCGCTTGGCAAGCTGGCGCGTGGCGACGATGCCGGTTTCGCGGAGCGTCGCGCGGTCGATCCGGCCATCCAGGTAGTCCCAGGACTGGCGGTAGCCAACGCAGCGCATCGACGGCAGGTTCGGGTTCAGATCGCCCCGTGCGCGCAGGCGCGCGACTTCGGCGACGATGCCGCTGTCGTCGCGCTTGCCCAGCATCTGGTCGAAGCGGGTGGCGATGCGCCCATGCAGGACGGCGCGGTCCGAGGGTTCCAGCGCGAACGAGACCAGGTCGAAGGGCAATTCCGTCTTGGCGCGCTTGGCCAGCAGCTCGGACATCGGCTTGCCGGACAGCTCGATGATTTCCAGCGCCCGGTTGATGCGCTGGGCATCGTTCGGCGCCAGGCGCGCGGCGGTGACCGGGTCGAGCGCGGCGAGTTTCGCATGCATGGCCGGCCAGCCGATGCGGGCGGCATCCTCTTCGATGCGCGCGCGGACCTCCGGGTCGGCGGTCGGCAGGTCGTCCAGGCCATCGGTCAGCCCCTTGAAATACATCATCGTGCCGCCGACCAGCAGCGGCAGACGTCCGCGCGCCGCGATCTCGCCGACCAGGCGGATCGTGTCGCGGCTGAACTGGGCGACCGAATAGGATTCCAGCGGGTCGATGATGTCGATCAGGTGGTGCGGCACGCTGGCCAGTTCCTCGGCGGACGGTTTGGCGGTGCCGATGTCCATTTCGCGGTAGACCAGGGCCGAGTCGACCGAGATGATCTCGACCGGGTAGTGCCGGGCGATGGCGAGGGCGGCGGCGGTCTTGCCGGACGCGGTCGGGCCCATGATGGCCACGGCCATCGGTGTTTGCTGCTGTGTCATGTGTTCTGTCTTACTGGCCGCGCAGGAATAATTTATCCAGGGCGGAGATGTCGAGCTGCACCCAGGTCGGGCGCCCGTGGTTGCACTGGTCGGCGCGTTCGGTCGCCTCCATCTGGCGCAGCAGGGCGTTCATTTCGGGCACGGCCAGGATGCGGTTGGCGCGCACGGCGGTGTGGCAGGCGAGGGTGCCGAGCAGCTCGTTGCGGCGCTCGATCAGCACGCGCGAGCCGCCGTATTCGCGCACGTCGCGCAGCACGTCGCGCGCCAGGGTCTGGGCGTCGGCGTTCTTCAGCAACGTCGGCACGGCGCGCACGGCGAGTGTGGTGGGCGAGACGGCGGCGATGTCGAAGCCGAGCGCTTTCAAGGTCTCCTGGTTTTCTTCCACGGTGCCGACCTCGATCGCGTCGGCGAAGAAGGTGACCGGGATCAGCATCTGCTGGACCTGCATCTGCTCGCCTTCGGCCTGGGCGTCGAGCGCGTTCTTGATCTGCTCGTACAGGATGCGCTCGTGGGCCGCGTGCATGTCGACCAGCACCAGGCCCTTGCGGTTCTGGGCCAGGATGTAGATGCCGTGCAGCTGGGCCAGCGCGAAGCCGAGCGGGAAATCGTCGTCGGATGCCGGCGCGCTCGCCACGGGCAGGGCGGTGTCGCGCGCTTGCTGCGGCTTGCCGGCATCGTCGGACTTGAACAGGGCGCCGTAGCTTTCGGTGCGCTGGGCCACGCCGGCGCTGGTGGGCGTGCCGGGTGCGTCCCAGCGGCTGCCGGCGGGGAAGGGGGAGGGCGAGAAGGTCGAGGTCAGCTGGGAACCGAAGGCGGTCTGTTCGTGCGGACGGCGCCAGGCCGGGGTCGAACCGCCGCCGCTTCCACCACTGCCGCCACCGCCGCCGCCCGGGCCGCCGGTGCGCGCGCCGAAGCCGCCGCCCGGGCCATTACCGAAGCCGCTGCCCAGCGAGGTGCCGGACGGCGCGATCTCGGCCGCGCTGACCGGGGCCGGGGCATCGCCGTGCGAAGTCGCCGAGGTCTTGGCCAGCGCGCGCTGGACCGCGTGGAACACGAACTGGTGCACGGCGCGGCTGTCGCGGAAGCGCACTTCGATCTTGGAGGGGTGGACGTTGACGTCGACCATCGCCGGGTCGAGTTCGAGCGCCAGCACGTAGGACGGGAAGCGGTCGCCGTGCAGCACGTCCTCGTAGGCGGCTTTCACGGCGTGGACCAGCAGCTTGTCGCGCACGAAGCGGCCGTTGACATAAAAGTACTGGCTGTCGGCGCGCGCCTTGGAGGCGGTCGGCAGGCCGACGTAGCCATGCAGGCGCAGCGGGCCGGCAGCCTCCTCCAAGTGGAGCCGCGCCTCGGCAAAGTCGCCGCCCAGGATCTGGGCGCTGCGCTTGGCCGCTTCGCTGGTGTTCCAGTGGTCGATGGTGCGGCCGTTGTGGGTCAGGCTGAAGGCCACGTCCGGACGCGCCAGCGCGATGCGGCGCACGACCTCGGCGCAGTGGCCGTATTCGGTCTGCTCGGATTTCAGGAACTTGCGCCGTGCCGGCGTGTTGAAGTACAGGTCCTGCACGTCGATCGTGGTGCCGTGCGGGCCGGACGAGGGCGAGACCGTGCCCAGGTGCGAGCCGACGATTTCCCAGGCATGCGGCGCGCCCGCCGTGCGCGAGGTGATCGAGACCGCCGCCACCGAGGCGATCGAGGCCAGCGCCTCGCCGCGGAAGCCCAGCGTGTTCACGTTCTCGAGGTCGGTCAGCGAGGCGATCTTCGAGGTCGCATGGCGCGCCAGGGCCAGCGGCAGCTCTTCCGGCGGGATGCCCTTGCCGTTGTCGGTGATCGCGATGCGCTTGACGCCGCCTTCCTCGAGACGGACGGTGACCTGGGTGGCGCCGGCGTCGAGCGCGTTCTCGAGCAGCTCCTTCACCACGGCCGAGGGCCGCTCGACGACCTCGCCGGCGGCGATTTGCGAGATGAGCTGATCGGGAAGCTGCTGGATCGGGCGATGGGTGTGGACCGGGGCGTTCATGCCGTGATTATAGCCCGGCACCTTCGGGGTCAGAGCACAAGCTTTGGAAACTTCGGGGTCAGAGCACAGCGATATTGCGGTGTGGACGAATGCATCTTTGGCAACGCGTCGCCATGATGCGCAGGGACAATCGCATAAAGCTTCCTCAGGCGATCTTGCCTCAAACAGTGCTCTGACCCCGAATTCTGGAAACCTAGTGCTCTGACCCCGAAGTGCGTTGTTGTTCGCGGACCGGCACCTGCACCGCGCACAGGTCGACGTGATGCATGGCGACCTTGGTCCACGGTCCGCCGCGGTTGCGCTGGGCTTCCAGTACCGACTGGAAGGCGGGGCCGTCGGTGCGCATCACTTCGAGGCGGCTGCGCTCGCCAGGCGGCACGTCGGCGGCGACCCTGAGGGCGATGACCGGTACGTTCATCTCCGGCTTGTCATAGAAACCCATCGGCGCCGGGCCGCGCGGCAGGGCGGCCAGTTGCGGCATGCCGGCCACCACGCGGCCGACCACGGTGATGTTGCGGTCCAGGTGGCGCGCCGGGCCGATCACGGCGTACAGCGCGGTGCCGCCGCCGCTGTCGGCATCGACGTCGCGGCCGACGCCGACCATGCCGTAGCAGTGCGCCAGCCAGGCTTGCCCGCGCTTCGGATCGCGGCCGGCCGGGAAGCCGTGCGCGAAGCCGGATTCGGGCGCGTAGCCGTCGCGGTCCGGCAGGCGCGTGAACGGGCCGGCGTTTTTCAGGGGCACGGTGAACTCGGCCTTGATGGTCTTCTGCGCGCCCTCGATTCTGCGCGCCTTGTCGTTGTCCTCGTTCGGGTCGCCCCACTGCACGACGAAGTTGTCCTGCACGCGCAGGATCGCCAGGCCGTCGAAATAATGCGCCCGCGCCAGCGCCTTGATGTTCTTGACGTGGTTGGGCGCGAACGCGGGCGCCATCTCGATGACCACGCGGCCGGCCGCGGTTTCCATGTACAGGGTGTTGTCCGGATCGAGGGGGCGCCAGTCGCCCGGTGTCGAGGCCTTGACGACGTCGGCGACGCCGGGTTTCGGCGGCAGTTCCTTCGCGCCCAGGCCGGCGGCCAGCAGCGCGCAGGCGCCGAACAAGCATGTCTGGTAGAGCATCCTGTGTCTTGTCATCTTGGGTGTCCTGGCTGTGTTGTTGACTGCTGGATAAGCCACGATTGTAATGCCACACAAACCCCGCCAATGATCAAATTCTCTTGCTGAAGTTGAACCCGGAACCATTTTCGCGAGGCGGTCTGGTGGTATGATGCTGCGCTACCATTTAGGACTATTATGGATTTGATGCAATTTTTCGACATGATTCTTCATGTCGATAAAACCTTGGGCATGCTGCTCAACCAGTATGGCGTCTATGTCTACGCGGTGCTGTTCGCCATCGTGTTCTGCGAGACCGGCCTGGTCGTCCTGTTCTTCTTCCCTGGCGATACCCTGCTGTTCATCGCCGGCGCCTTCTGCGCCACCGGCGAAATGAGTTATCCGCTATTGATGGCGCTCCTGATCATCGCGGCGGTCACCGGCAATACCCTGAACTATCACATCGGCGAGGCCATCGGCCAGCGCATGTTCACCCACGATTACCGCTGGATCAACAAGGATGCGCTGAAACGCACCCACGACTTCTTCGAAAAGCACGGCGGCAAGACCATCATCCTGGCGCGCTTCGTGCCGGTGGTGCGCACCTTCGCGCCCTTCGTGGCCGGCGTGTCCGATATGACGCATGCGCGCTTCCAGATGTTCAACATCACCGGCGCCGTGCTGTGGGTGGCTGGTCTTGTGACTGCGGGCTATTTCTTCGGCAACATCCCGGTGGTGCGCGATCACCTGACCGCCATCGTGCTGGTCGGCGTCGGCGCGGCGATCGTGCCGCTGGCGCTGGGCGGCATCTACAAGTTCGGCCGCCGCGTGATGAGCCGCTGACATTCCTGCGTTATCACTCTGCCAGCGCGCCGCAATTGTCGGCGCGCTGTGCGTTTACGGGCTCAAGTTTTCGTACGGCAACGCCGATAAGGTAGGGGACAGCAACACTACCTTATTCCCATGCGTAACCTGATCGCCCTGTTCGCTTGCTGCTGCGTTGTCATGAGCGCAAGCGCGAACGATCCTGCCGCCGCGGCAGCCAAACTCGCGGCCTCCCTATCGAAACCCGCCTCGGCTGCCCAGCCTGCGAGCGCCAAGCCGCCTTCCGCCGACGCCGTCAAGAAACTGGTGGCGGCCGCCGACGCCCAGGTGGCCGCGCATGCCGCGCCGGCCACGGCTGCGCCCGCGCCCGCTGCGAGCGAGAAGGAAGACGATGCCGAAGTCGCCCTCTCGGCCAAGATCGCCGAGCGCCTGACCGAGTTGCGCGAACGCCAGCAGGCCCGCGCCAGCGCGGCCGCGCGCGCCAGAAAAGCGTCGGATGCGAAACGCAAGCAGGAAGAGCAGGCGGCAGCCACCGCGGCCGCGGCGGCGATCGCGGCCGCGAATGCGCCGAAGCGCGGCACGGCCTGGTCGTACGAAGGCGAACTGGGCCCGGCCAACTGGTCGAAGATCAACGACGGCTGGGCCAAGTGCGGCACCGGCAACCGCCAGTCGCCGATCGACCTGCGCGACGGCATCAAGGTCAACCTGGAACAGATCACCTTCGATTACCACCCCACCTCGTTCAGCGAGGTCAACAACGGCCACACGATTTCGGTGACGGTGGGCGGCGGCAATTTCATCACGGTCGGCAACTCGACCTATGAACTGCAGGAATTCCACTTCCACCGTCCGTCCGAGGAAAAGATCAACGGCAAGGGCACGGAGATGGTGATCCACATGGTGCACAAGAACGTCGAGGGCAAGATCGCGATCGTCGCCGTCCTGCTCGAGCGCGGCCAGCCGCACAGCCTGGTCCAGACCATCTGGGACAACCTGCCGCTGGAAAAGAACGACACCGTGTCGCCGTCGATCGTGATCGACCCGATCGATGCGCTGCCGGAAAAGCGCGACTACTTCACCTACATGGGCTCGCTAACCGAGCCGCCGTGCAGCGAGGGTGTGCTGTGGATGGTGTTCAAGCAGCCGCGCCAGGCGTCGCCGGCGCAGATGGCCTTGTTCTCGCGGCTGTATCCGCTGAATGCGCGGCCGGTGCAGTCGACTGGGGGGCGGATGATCAAGGAGTCGAATTGAGTCGCTGATCAGGCAGTATGTTGACGGTACTGAGTTAATTCGCGTCGCCCCTGCGCAGGCAGGGGTCCAAGTTTGTCAGAGTTTCGATAGCGCAAGAAGAACTTGGGCCCTCGCCTTCGCGGGGGCGACGGCTCAAAGGCTAGCGAAGCAATCAAGCTGAAACAGTCACCCGCTGCTCCCCGCGCCAACTCCCGCCCGGCTCCAGCACATGCGGCGCCAGCAAGGCCGGCTCGATGCACACGAAACGCCGGTATTCCTCGTCCTCCATGTCCGCCAGCGCCGCCGCATCGGCCGCGCCCGGGTTCCACACGACCGCATCGGTAAAGCCGGTCTGCTGCAGGCCCAGCGTGTCCGCGCCGGTGTCGAAGGTGATGTGGCCGGGGATGCGCTCGAACACCTGGTCCAGCTTGTCCACGATCGCCAGCGTCTCCGCCTGCACGCCGTCGATGCGTACACCTTCGACGTCTTCCACCAGGTAATAGCTGTGCAGCGCCGCCGAGAAGGGGAAGGCTTCGGTCCCCGTGTTGCGCACCTCGAGCGCCAGCGCCAGTTCGCGCGCGCGCAGGCTCACGCGCAGCCGCAGTTCGAAGGCGTGCGGCCAGTTCGAGGCGAGGTGGGGCGCGAGCTCGGCCTGGCTCAAGGCCAGCAGCGCGAAGGCGGTGCCGTCCTGCACGCCGGAATCGACCAGGCGCCAGGTGCTGACGCGGGCGAAGCCGTGGCGCATGCCATTGCCGCGTTCGGCGAACTGGGGAAAGATGACGGGCACGCCGCCGCGGATGGCGCGGCTGCCGTCGAGGCTGGACAGGGTGCTGAGGAACAGGCGTTCCTGGGGAACCGCGTTGGCGGCGCTGGCGTCCGGGCTGGGTGCATCCTTCCAGGACACCAGGTGGGCACCGTACAGCGTGATGGTCGCTTCGGCGCCGTCGGGCGCGCGAAGTTGAACAGCGGGCAATTGCCCAAATTGGGTGGTCGTTGCGCTCACGAAATTCTCCTCAGCTAGGTCCCGAGAAGCGCCGCCAGCGCAACGCCCGCCCGGGTCAAGTCATGCGGCTCTTCGCCAGCGGCGGATTGTACGCGAAGTAGCGCTTGATGCCCTTGGTGATCGCATCGGCGAGTTGATTTTGATAAGCGTCGTCCTTCAACCTGGCTTCTTCTTCCGGGTTCGAGATGAACGCGGTCTCGACCAGGATCGACGGGATGTCCGGCGCCTTCAGCACGGCAAAGCCGGCCTGCTCGACCGAGCCCTTGTGCAGGCGGTTGATGCCGCCGATCTCGGACAGCACGGCCTTGCCCAGCTTCAGGCTGTCGTTGATCTGGGCCGTGGTCGAAAGATCGAACAGCACGCTGGCGATTTCCTTGTCGTGCGACGCGAAGTTGGCGCCGCCGATCAGGTCGGCCTTGTTCTGGTCGTTGGCCAGCCAGCGCGCCGCGCTCGAGCTGGCGCCTTTTTCCGACAGCACGAACACCGAGGAGCCGCGCGCGCTCGGCTGCACGAAGGCGTCGGCGTGGATCGAGACGAACAGATCGGCCCCCACCTTCCTCGCCTTTTCGACGCGCTGGCCGAGCGGCACGAAGAAGTCGGCGTCGCGCGTCAGCATCACGCGCGTGTTCGGCAATTCTTCCAGCTTGGCCTTCAGGCGCTTGGCGACCGACAGCACGATGTCCTTCTCGTGCACGCCGGTGGCGCCGGTCGCGCCGGGGTCTTCGCCGCCATGGCCGGGGTCGAGCGCGATGGTCATCATGCGCGCCACTTTCTGGCCCGGCGTGCTCTTGGCCTGGGCCTGGGCCTGGGCTTTCGCGGCGGCCGGCGATTGCGGCGCGGCCGGCTGCGGCGCGGCGGGCGTGGTGCCGGCGCGGGCTGCGTCGGCTTCCAGCTTGGCGATGGCGTCGGGACCCGCCTGGCCCACGGTCGGGCTGCCCGGCTGGGGCGCCGGCGCCGGGGTCGCGGCGGCGGTGCCTTCGTCGGTCCAGTTTTCCTTGGCGATCATGCTGGACAGCGGATCGACCGGCTTGACCGGATACAAATCGAAGATCAGGCGGTGCCGGTAGCCGGCCACCGGCGCCAGCGTGAACACCTGCGGCTTGACGGTTTCCTTCAGGTCGAATACCAGGCGCACCACGTTCGGGCGGTTCTGGGCGACGCGGACCTGCTTGATGTAAGGGTCGTTCGATTCGACCTTGGCGACCAGGCTTTTGAGGGTATCGCTCAGCGCCAGGCCGTCGATGTCGACCACCAGGCGCGGCGGGTCCGGCACCATGAAATGGTTGGTCTTGAGTTCGCTGTCGTTTTCCAGCGTGACGCGCGTGTACTCGTCCGCCGGCCAGACGCGCACGGCCATGATCTGGGCGGCGCCGGCGGGCAGGGGGGACAGGACGGACAACAGGAGTGTCCCGCCGGCCTTCAGCACCGCGCGCCGCTTGGGCGAACCGGGGATCAGGGCGTCGGGGGGTAGTGCAGGCGTTCGAGGCATAGCTGGCCCAATTCAGACAACGCCTTCAATTCTACCTTACGGCCGGGGCCGCTGACTTCCAGCAACACGTTGACGTCGGGTGGCGGCAACACCGGTTCGCCTTTTTCGGGCCATTCGACGATGCAGATGTTCTTGCCGTCGAAGTCTTCGCGGAAGCCCGCGTCGAGGAATTCCTCGGGGCTGGACATGCGGTACAGGTCGTAGTGGATCAGGCCGGCCTGTTGTCCGTCGAGGGTGATGCGGTAGGGTTCGGACAGGGTGTAGGTCGGGCTCTTCACCGCGCCCTTGTGGCCGGCCGCGTGCAGCAGCGCGCGCGTGAGGGCGGTCTTGCCGGCGCCGAGGTCGCCGTGCAGGTAGATCACCAGGCCGGGCCGCAAGGCGCGGGCGAGGGCGGCGCCCAGGGCCTGTGTGGCGGATTCGTCCGGAAGATAAGTCGTGAAGGGCTGCATCGAATAGAATGTCGTGTTGTGTCTCGTTCCCGCCATGTCCGCCACTACTCCTGACCTCGATCAACTCGCGCTGACCATCAAGACCTGGGGCGCGGAGCTCGGCTTTGCCGACGTCCGCATCACGGACGTTGATCTCGCGCATACGGAAGCGGGACTGCAGGCCTGGCTGGATGCCGGCCATCATGGCGAGATGGATTATATGGCAAGCCACGGCATGAAGCGCGCCCGGCCGGCCGAACTGGTCCCGGGCACGGTGCGCGTGATCAGCGCGCGCATGGACTATCTGCCCATCCGGACGCCGGACGACTGGCGCGCCCGCGAACGCCTGCGCCAGGACGATCCGCAGGCGGCCGTGGTCTCGATCTATGCGCGCGGCCGCGATTATCACAAGGTGCTGCGCAATCGCCTGGCGCAACTGGCCGAGCGCATTCGCGGCGCGGTCGGCGACTACGGCTACCGGGTGTTCACCGACTCGGCGCCGGTGATGGAGTTGCCGCTCGCGCAAAAGGCCGGACTCGGCTGGCGCGGCAAGCACACGCTGCTCCTGTCGCGGGAAGCCGGCTCGACCTTCTTCATCGGCGAGATCCTGGTCGACCTGCCGTTGTCGGTGGACGCGCCCACCGGCGCCCATTGCGGCGCGTGCCAGGCCTGCATCACGGCCTGCCCGACGAATGCGATCCTCGGCCCGGGCCGGCTGGACGCGCGCCGCTGCATTTCCTACCTGACGATCGAACTCAAGGGCAGCATTCCGGAAGAATTCCGGCCGCTGATCGGCAACCGCATCTATGGCTGCGACGATTGCCAGCTGGTTTGTCCATGGAATAAGTTTGCCCAGCGCGCACCCGTGCCGGATTTCGACGAGCGCAACGGCTTGGGGTCGAGTAGCTTGGTGGAATTGTTCAGCTGGGAAGAGGAGGAATTCAACCGCCGCATGGAGGGCAGTCCGATCCGCCGCATCGGCCACGAGCGCTGGCTGCGCAACCTGGCGGTGGGGCTGGGCAATGCGGCTGGCCAGGCACCCGGCGATGCCCGCATCGTGGCCGCCTTGCACGAACGCGCCACACATCCTTCAGCGCTGGTGCGTGAGCATGTGGCGTGGGCGCTGGCGCGCCACGGCATCGTCTTATAGTTCGATACGCTTCATGCGCAGGGCCGACCAGTCGCCGTCGATCGAGATCATGGCGACGCCTGTGATACCGTTTTCCTTCGCATAGGCATTGATTGAGTCGCGATTGATATCAGTGGCCTTGGACGCGGTCTGCTTCAGGTAAGCGACCCACAGCGAGCCCTTGTCATTCATGCGTTCCTTGGCCGTCGGGAAATACTGTTCCAGTTCCTTGCGGTTCATCGCGAACAGCAGGACGACGTCGACCTTGTCCTGTTCGTTCTTGACCAGGGCGGGCGGCATCTGCGACACCATGCCCGGGTGAACGTTCCTGTTCAGGATCAGCATCGATTTCGCAGTCCTCAAGAACATCTTGTCTGCAATTGTCTTTTCGCTCATCTGCATTCCCTAAAGAATTTTCAAGCGTGGTCAGTTCGACCACGTGGTGCTCCGATTGATTTTACAAGCGAACCCGCGAAATCCCGGGCACAAAACCTGCGGTGCGTGCGGGCCTGGAACCGGAAGTGCAGGGCGCCGCCAGGCCAGGCCGGGCTGGCGGTGTCAAGGCTGTGCAGTGGTAGAAAACTGACGGTCCGGTCGGGGGAATCGAGGGCGGGCCACGGAGGTGGCAGCAGAAATCAGTTAGGGATGAGACCGGTGGTTTGCAAGGGCATTATTTGAGCAGGCCCGCCAGCTCGACGGCGGTCTTGACCTGCATCTTGTCGAAGATATGCGCCCGGTGTACCTCCACCGTGCGCATGGAAATGCCGAGCTTGTCGGCCACGACCTTGTTCATGTTCCCGGCCAGGATCAGGTCGAGCACTTCGCGTTCGCGCGCCGACAGCGTGGCCAGGCGCGCATGCACCTGCGCGGCTTCCGCGGCCTTGCGCGAGGCGGCCATGGCTTCCTCGACGCGGTCCATCAGCTGGTTGTCGTTGAAGGGTTTTTCGAAAAAGTCGAAGGCGCCGCGCTTGAGCGAATCGACCGCCATCGGCACGTCGCCGTGGCCGGTCAGGAAGATCACCGGCAGGCGCGCCAGCAGGCCGCGCGCCACCAGCTGGTCGAACACGGCGATGCCGTTCATGCCGGGCATGCGCACGTCGAGCAGGACGCAATGGCCTTCTTCCGCGCCGCCATCGTCGGGCTGCTCGGCCAGGGCGTCGAGGAAGGCCTGGCCGCCGGCATGGCCGCGCGTGGCCAGGGCGCGCGATTGCGCCAGCCATTCGAGGGCGTCGCGGATGACGTCTTCGTCGTCGACGATATGCAGCATGTGGGTCGGTCTCCTTTGGTTGGCGCGTATTTTAGCTCACGCTCTGCAGGGTGAACGTAAATACGGTGCCGCCGCCGGGGTTGTCGGCATGGGTCAGGGTGCCGCCATGGAATTCGATCGCGGTGCGGCAGATCGACAGGCCCATGCCCATGCCTTCGGCCTTGGTCGAGAAGAAGGGCGAGAACAGGCGCTCGGCCACTTCCGGCGGGATGCCGTGGCCGTTGTCGATGACCGATACCGCCACCTGGCCGTCGCTGCTGCGCGCCGCGATGCGCAGCAGGCGCCGCTCGGGCGCGATGTCCTGCATCGCCTCGATCGCGTTGCGGGTCAGGTTCAGCAGGACCTGTTCCAGCAGCACGCGGTCGGCCAGCACCGGCGGCAGCTCGGGCGGCACCTCGACCTGCAGCGTGACGTAGCTCTGGCGCGCCTGCAGCTCGACCAGCGCGCGGATGCCGTCGACCACCTGCTGCATGGCCACGCTTTCGCGCCGCGGTTCGCGCTTCTTGACGAATTCGTGCACGCTGCGGATCACCTGGCCGGCGCGCCGCGCCTGGCTGTTGGCCTGCTCCAGCGCGCGGCGCAGCATGCCGATGTCGAGCGGCGGCGCCTGGTCGGATCCATCGCCTGCGCCTGCCTTGTTCAGCACGTTCAGGGCGCCGGCCGTGTAGCTCGAGATCGCCGCCAGCGGCTGGTTCAGCTCGTGCGCCAGCATCGACGAGATCTCGCCCATGGTGGCCAGGCGCGCGCTGGTCTCCAGCTTTTCCTGCTGCTGGCGGTTGAGCTCCTCGGCGCGCTTGCGGTCGGTGATGTCGAGGATGGAACTCATCCAGCCGGTATGGCGGCCATGGCTGTCGACCAGCGGCGCCTCGAACACCAGCACCGGCACGCGCACGCCGTCGGAGCGCTGGAACACGGTCTCGAACTGCGGCGTGGCCTGGCCCGCGAGCACCTTCCTGAAGCGCTGCTCGTACTCGGCCATCGCCTCCGGCGCCCAATAGGGCATGGGCGGCTTCTTGCCCAGCAGCTCGCCGGCGGGCAGCCCGAGCATGCGGCAGAAGGCCGGGTTGACGTAGGTGACGCGGCCCTCCAGGTCGCGCGCGCGCAGGCCGGTCAGCAGCGAATCCTCCATCGCGGTGCGGAAGGCCATCTGCTGGCGCAGCGCGTTCTCGGCGGCGATGGTGCGCGCGATGTGGCGCCACAGCGCGGCCAGCGACAGCACCAGGCCCAGCGCCAGCACGATCACCGAGCCGACCAGCAGGTTGGGCAGCAGCTTGGGCGCGCCCTTGACGCTGTCGGTGGCCAGCACGATCTGCGAGCCCGGCAGGTCGAGCGCGCGCTTGTGGGTGTAGATGCCCCGGCCCGGCCCGCCGGCGGCGCGCTGGGCCACGATGTGGTCGTCGCGGTCGAGCAGGGACAGGGCATTGTCCTGGGCAAACCACCAGGGCACGTTCTCGTCGAGCAGCACCTGCAGGTTGTAGGTGGCGACCAGGCTGCCGACGTAGCTGCCGGCGCGGTACAGCGGCAGGTGGAAGTCGATCAGGCCGTGCAGCAGCGCGGTGGCGCCATAGGGTTCGCTGTAGCGCCCGGCGCGCGTGGTGCGCGCCAGCATGCCGGCCTCGCGCGAGGAATCGGTCAGGCCGGCGGCCGGCAGTTCCATCCCGCGCAGCGCCTGGGCCCGGCCGTCGGCGTCGAACCAGACCACGCGGCGCAGTTCGTGGCCGTTCTTGAACATCTGCGCCAGGCGCGCCTGCAGAACCTCGGGCGCCGGCGGCTTGACGGCCAGGTCGGCGCCCAGCGTGGCCAGCGCTTCCTCGGAACGTGCCAGTTCGAAGCGCAGGGTCTGCTCGACCCAGAGCGTGTCTGCAATCAACTGCTCCTGGCGTTCGTTGCTTTCCATCTGGCGCGCCTGCCATGGCAGCCACAGCAGCACGAGCAGGAACAGCAGCACCAGCAGGACGGGCACCAGCCAGCGCCAGGGGCTTTCCGGGACGGGGCGGGGCAGGGTGAATGGATTCTTCATGTGTTACCGTGTTTTGTTGCCGAGCCGGTCTCGTGGATATCCACGATGGCGGCTGGGCGCCGGACGCGGCACACTGGGTTCTGTCCTGCCAGGACAGTTTTGTGCAGCTCCAACATATATATACCTGTATTTACCGGGAAGAGGAACATCATGCGGATCAAAGCCATGCCGGCTGCATTGGCCCAGTTGGCCTTCCTTGTCATCGGCCTGGGCATACACGGCGGCGCATGGGCCCAGGACCCCATCGTCATCAAGTTCAGCCATGTCGTCGCGCCCGACGCCCCGAAGGGACTGGCGGCCGAGCGCTTTCGGGTGCTGGCTGAACAATTGACCCGGGGCCGGGTCAAGGTCGAAGTCTACCCGAACAGCCAGCTCTACAAGGACAAGGAAGAGCTGGAAGCGCTGCAGCTAGGGGCCGTGCAGATGCTGGCGCCCTCGCTGGCCAAGTTCGGGCCGCTGGGCGTGAAGGAATTCGAAGCCTTCGACTTGCCGTATATATTTCCCACCAAGGCGGCATTGTACGCGGTGACCGAAGGCCCGATCGGCAAGAGTCTGCTGCAAAAGCTGGAGCCCAAGGGCATCACCGGGCTGGCGTACTGGGACAATGGTTTCAAGGTCATGTCCGCCAACCGGCCGCTGCACACGCCGGCCGATTTCCGCGGCTTGCGCATGCGCATCCAGGGCTCCAAGGTGCTCGACGCCCAGATGCGCGCGCTGGGCGCGATCCCGCAGGTGCTGGCGTTTTCGGAAGCCTACCCGGCGCTGCAATCGGGCCTGGTCGACGGCACCGAAAATCCGCCAACGAATATGTATACGCAAAAAATGCATGAAGTGCAGAAGCATTTGACCGTGTCCAACCACGGCTACCTCGGCTACGTGGTGATCGTCAACAAGAAATTCTGGGAAGGCCTGCCGCGCGACATCCGCTTCCAGCTCGAGCAGGCGATGCGCCAGGCCACTGCCTACGAGAAGACCATCGCCCAGCGCGACAACGACCGGGCGCTGGACGCGATCCGCAAGACCGGCAAGACCACGATCTACACGCTCACCCCGCAGGAACAGGCGGCGTGGCGGCGGGCGCTGTTGCCGGTGCAGCAGCAGATGAGCGTACGCATCGGCAAGGACCTCATCGATTCCATTAACCAAGCCACGGCACGCGTTGCGGCGCCGGCGCATTGACACTTTAAATTGTCAAATTTCTTGCAAGTAAGTAAACGCCCGCTGAGCCTGCTTTATGGTTGGTTTTGTTAGCTTATAGCTGAAATATATTTCGTGAATGTATATTAAAAACTACGTTTTTCTTATGCGAATGCGTTATGATGGGGCACCTTCAGCACTACTATGGTGCGTTAAAGGAGCTGGACCGGATACATGTTGGGGAGAGGTAGAAAAAAGCGGTAAGGGCAAGTACCACAAGTACATCGCATACATTTACCGGAAAAAAGTTTGGAGGAGACACACGTTTTACATGATGCTGCCGGCAAGACCGAGTGGCCGGGAACGTGAACCAAATTGAAGCGCACCCAAGGGTGCGCTTTTTTTTCGCCTACGCTTTTTGCAATGACTTTGCCGTTTTATCCAGACCTTGCCGCCCCGGTCCCGGCGTCATACACTGTATGGATGAACATACCTCAAGGCAGTGAGCTCTTCAGCGCCATCGTCGCGGCACCGTTCGGGGCCGTCGGCATCCGCACCGAACAGGACCTGGTCCGTGAGCTGGTCTACCTGCCGCCGCACTACCAGGAAAAGGCGCCGCTCGATGCAGTGGCCGAGCAGGCCGCCACCCAGGTGGCGCGTTACCTGGAGGACGCCGATTTCCGCTTCGACCTGCCGCGGCTCGAAGCCGGCAGCGCCTTCCAGCGCCGCGTGTGGGACGCCATCGACGCCATCCCGCGCGGCAGCGTGCGCACTTATGGCCAGGTCGCCAAGCTGCTGGAATCGCATCCGCGCGCGGTGGGGCAGGCTTGCGGCGCCAACTGGTTCCCGCTGGTGATTCCCTGCCACCGCGTGACCGCGGCCGGCGGCCTGGGCGGCTTTGCCAGCCACGACGATGAACACGGCTTCCACCTCGGTGTGAAGCGCTGGCTGCTGCGCCACGAAGGCGCGCTGGCCACCGACATGCCATGGCAGCAGCAAGCAATCTTTCCCTGATCGACGCGTTCTGCGACGCGCTCTGGCTCGAGCACGGTCTCTCGAAGAACTCCCTGGACGCCTACCGCCGCGACCTGCGCCTGTTCGCGCGCTGGCTCGAAGTCAAGCGTCCCGAGCGCCTTGACCTGCACGCGGTCGAGCCGCAGGACATCGCCGCGTATTTCGCCGACCGCCATGCCGAGTCCAAGCCGAGTTCGGCCAACCGGCGCCTGTCGGTGCTCAAGCGCTTTTATCAGCTGGCGCTGCGCGAACGCCGCGTCGCGGCCGACCCTTGCCTCAAGATGGCCTCGGCCAAGCAGCCGCTGCGCTTTGTGCACACGCTGAGCGAAGCCCAGGTCGAGGCGCTCCTGCAAGCGCCCGACGTCGGCACGCCGCTGGGCCTGCGCGAACGCACCATGCTCGAACTGATGTATGCGAGCGGCTTGCGCGTGTCGGAGCTGGTCACGCTGAAGGTGGTCGAGCTGAGCCTGAACGACGGCGTGCTGCGCATCACCGGCAAGGGCAGCAAGACGCGCCTGGTGCCCTTCGGCGAGCAGGCGCGCCACTGGCTGGAGCGCTACATGAAGGAAGCGCGCGGCGTCATCCTGAACGGGCAGGTCGACGATGCCCTGTTCGTGACCGCACGCGGCGGTCCGATGACGCGCCAGATGTTCTGGATCGTGATCAAGAAGCATGCTGTGAAAGCCGGGATCACGGCGCCGCTGTCGCCGCACACGCTGCGCCATGCCTTTGCCACCCATTTGCTGAACCACGGCGCCGACCTGCGCGTGGTGCAACTGCTGCTGGGCCACGCCGACATTTCCACCACCCAGATCTACACCCATGTGGCCCGCGAGCGCTTGAAGCATCTACATGCGCAACACCACCCGCGTGGCTAAACCTCAAGACTCGTGCGCTCTCCTGGTCCATAATGGCTGGGTAGGATTTTTCCCATCGACAAGATCGAGGTGACTCATGGCCAAGACGAATTTCCAGTACGAGAAGCGGCAGCGGGAGTTGGAAAAGAAACGCAAGACGGAGGAAAAGGCGCGGCGCAAGCAGGAGGCCAAGCAGGGCAAGGCCCAGGGCGAGGAAGCGCCGCCGGCGGACGAACAGATGGGAACGGCGCAAGAGGGCGAGCGCAACACCGCGTGAGCCCAGCGTCAAGCCAGGCGCATCGCCACTGCCCCGCATGCGATCAGGCAGGCCGCCGCGATGCGCACCCGGCCCACCCGCTCACCCAGCACGAAGGCCGCGATGGCCGTCGCGAACAGGATCGAGGTTTCGCGCAAGGCGGCAATCGCCGCCACCGGCGCCAGCGTCATCGCCCACAAGGCGATCCCGTACGAGCCCGCGGACGCCAATCCGCCCAGCGGCGCCACCAGTGGGTTGGCACGCGCATAAGCGAACAAGGCGCGCCGCCGGCCGCGCAGCGCGAGCGCCCCCACGGCCAGCCCCGTGAACAGGAAAATCCACAGCGTATAGGCGGCCGGCGCCCCCGAGCGCCGCACGCCGATCCCGTCGACCAGCGTGTAAGCCGCGATCACGCAGGCCGTCAGCAGGGCGAAGCCGGTGGCGCCGCCTTTGCCGCCGCGCCCGCCCAGCCACAGTGCCAGCACGCCGCCGCAGATCAGCAGCAGCGCCAGCCACTGCGCGGCGCTCAGGAATTCCCCGGTCAGCAATCCATTCGCCAGCGCCACCAGCAAGGGCGCGCTGCCGCGCATCAGCGGGTAGGCATGGCTGACGTCGGCGGCGCGGTAGGTCGCGATCAAGAGCAGGTAGTACACGGTCTGCAGGACGCTGGACGCGGCGATGAAGGGCCAGCTGGCCCGCTCCGGCAGCGCAAGGAAGGGCAGCGCGACGGCTGCCGCCAGCGCGGCGCCGGTGGTGACCAGCACGGTGGCGAGCAAGGGTTCGCCGCGCCGCTTGAGCAGCGCATTCCACCCGGCGTGCAGCAGGGCCGCGCCCAGCACCGCGCCGATCACACAGGGTGGGATCGCCGCGGCCGCCTGGCTCAAGTCGACGCCGCCTGCTCGTCCGCCACCGGCGCCGCCTCCGCCTCGTGCCCGCGCCGGAACCAGCGCACCGCCCGCTTGCCGAGCGCATCCAGGTAGGTGTAGGCGACCGGCACCACCACCAGCGTCAGCAGGGTCGAGGTGATCACCCCGCCGATCACCGCCCGCCCCATCGGCGCCTGGGTCTCGCCGCCTTCGCCCATGCCGATCGCCATCGGCAGCATGCCGAAGATCATGGCCAGGGTCGTCATCAGGATCGGGCGCAGGCGCACCTGGCCGGCCTCCATCAGGGCCGTGAACTGCGATTTGCCTTCCCTTTGCCCGTGGTTGGCAAAATCGACCAGCAGGATCGCGTTCTTGGTCACGAGCCCCATCAGCATCACCACGCCGATCACCGAGAAGATGTTCAGGGTCGTCCCCGTCACCAGCAGCGCCACCAGCACACCAATGAGGGACAGCGGCAGCGACACCATGATCGCGATCGGCTGCAGGAAGCTGCCGAACTGCGAAGCCAGCACCAGGTAGATGAAGATGACGGCGATGCCGAGCGCCACGCCGAAGCCGGCCATGGTCTCGTCCATCTGCTGGGCGTCGCCGCCGACGTCGAAGCGGATGCCGTCCGGCAGCTCGATCGCTTTCATGGCCGCGTTCACTTCCTTCATCACGTCGCCCAGCGGACGGCCTTCCAGCCCGGCCATCACCGCCACCCGGCGCTGCAGGGCCTGGCGCTTCAGGACTTGCGGGCTGGTCGAGGGCACGAATTCGACCACCTGGCGCAGCAGCACCATGACCGGATTGCCGGCGGCGTCGCGGCGGCTGGAGGCAACGGCCAGGTCGCCCAGGTCGGCCACCTTTTCGCGGCCGGTCTTCGGCAGCTGGACGTTGACCTCGTAGTTCTGGCCGTCCGGCGCCAGCCAGCGGTTGGTCTGGTCGCCGGCCACGAAGGGGCGCAGCGCGGTGCCGATCTGCTGCACCGACAGGCCCAAGTCGCTGGCCAGCTCGTGGTTGATCTTTACCAGCGTGGCCGGGTTCGCGCCTTCCTGGCTGTATTCGATGTCGGCCACGCCTTTGATCCCCTTCATCTTGTCCATCAGGCGGTGCGCGACGGCGTCCAGCTTGGCCTCGTCGGTGCCGAGGATGGCGATGAAGATCGGGCGCCCGCCGACGGTAAGCGTGACGCCGGGAATCGAGGACAGGCGCTCGCGGATCACCTTTTCCATCTCCTGCTGCGAGCGGCGACCGGTCTCGTGCACGTTGCTCAGCTTGAGGTTGACCTGCGAGTAATTGCGGCCTTCCCAGGCGCCGACCACGGTCGACATGCTCTCGATTTCCTTGAAATCCTTGAGCGCCGCCTCGATCTGGCGCAGCTTGGCGTCCGAATAGTCCAGGCTGGAGCCGACCGGGGTCTTGAATTTCAACTGGATGAAGCCGTCGTCGACCTGGGGCGCGAACTCGCCGCCGATCTTCGGCACCAGCAGCAGGCTGCCGGCGAACAGCGCCACGGCCAGCAGCAGCGTCGCCTTGCGCCAGGCCAGCGCCAGGCCCAGCACCTTCGCATACATGCCGTGGACCCACTCGATGCCATGCTCGATGCGCGCCATCAGGCGGCCCAGCCAGGGCAGGTACTTGAAGCGGTCCTTGTCCGGGTCCGGCCACACGGAAGAGAGCATCGGGTCCAGGGTGAAGCTGACGAACAGCGAGACCATCACCGCCACCGCCACCGTGATCCCGAACTGCAGGAAGAAGCGCCCGATGATGCCCTGCATGAAGGCGATCGGCACGAACACGGCGACGATGGCGAAGGTCGTGGCCATCACCGCCAGGCCGATCTCGCTCGTCCCATCCTCGGCGGCGCGCACGTGGTTCTTGCCCATGCCGAGGTGGCGCACGATGTTCTCGCGCACCACGATGGCGTCATCGATCAGGAGGCCGATGCACAGCGACAGCGCCATCAGGGTCAGGAAGTTCAGCGTGAAGCCGAAGTACTTCATGGCGATGAAGCTGGCCAGCACCGAGATCGGCAGGGTCAGGCCGGTGATGACGGTGCTGCGCCAGGAGTGCAGGAAGAAGAACACGATCACCATGGTCAGGATCGCGCCCTCGACGATGGTGCGCTTGACGTTGTCGAGCTGGCCCTGCACGTTCCTGGCCTTGTCGTCGAGGATGCGGAATTGTACGTCCTTGGGCAGGCTGGCCTTCATCGCCTCGATCGCGGCCTTGACGCCGTTGCCGACGGCGACCGTGTTGGCGTCCTGGATCTTGGCCACTTCCAGCGAGATGGCGCGCTCGCCGTTCACGCGCGAGATCGAGTCCTCTTCGGCGGCGCCGTCCGAGATCTCGGCCACCTGCGAGAGATACACCGGGCCGCTGGCGCGCTGGGCCACGATGATGCGCTTGAAGTCGGCCGCTTCCTTCATCTTGCCTTCGATGCGCACCAGGTTCTCGCGCTCGCCGTGGCTGATGCGGCCGGCCGGCAGGTTGGCGTTGGTGGCGCTGATCGCGGTCATGACTTCGTCGATGCCGACGTTAAGGCTGCGCAGCTGGTCCGGGCGGATGTCGACCAGCACCTGCCGGTTCTGCTTGCCGTTGACGCGGATCTGGCCGACCCCGGCCACCGCCTGCAGGCGCTTGACGATCACCTGGTCGGTCAGCATGGTCAGGTCGCGCAGGCTGCGCTCGTGCGAGGTCAGGGACAGCAGGATCACCGGCTGCGTGTTCTCGCCTTCCTCACGGTAGACGATGGGTTCGCGCACCTCGCGCGGGAAGCCGCCGCGCACGGTGCCGATGCGGTCGCGCAGGTCCTGCACGGCGCGGTCCATGTCCACCGTCAGCTGGAATTCGATGCCGACGCCGGAGCGGCCTTCCCAGGAACTGCTGCGGATGGTCTTGATGCCGCCGACGGTGTTCGCGGCTTCCTCGATCGGCCGGGTGACGTCGTTCTCGACCTGCTCGGGCGAGGCGCCCGGGTACTGGGTCTCGATGAAGACGGCCGGGATGTCGACGTTGGGCATGCTCTCCACGCCCAGGCCGCGGTAGGAGAACAGGCCGAGCACCATCAGGCCGACCATCACCATGGTCGCGAACACCGGGTGCTTGATGCTGACGCGGGTCATCCACATGGCATCAGCCTTTCTTCAGGTCGGGCAGCTTGACCGCGCTGCCCGGCTTGATGCCGTCCAGCGGCAGCGCCAGCACGGTGGCGCCGGCTTCTATCCCTTCGACCGCCTCGACCAGGCCCTCGTCCTGGTTGCGCAGGCCGAGTTTCACGGGCTGGGCCACGATCTTGCCGTCAACGATGCGGTAGACGACATCGCTGTCCTTCTCCTTGCGCACGGCGGTGATCGGCAGCAGCGGGCGCACGGCCGACTTCTCGGTCGTCACCTCACCCTTGGCGAACATCCCGGCACGCAGCAGCCCGTCCGGGTTGTCGACGCCGATATATACCAGCATGGCGCGCGAGCCGGCCTCGGTGGCCGGGTTGATGCGCACCACCTTGCCGTCGAATGCGCGTTCGCCGAAGCCGTCGACGCGGAAACGGACGTCCTGGCCGACCTTCACGCGCGGGATGTCGGAGGCCGGCACCTGGGCGTCGAGCGTCAGCTGCTTCAGGTCGACGATGGAAAACACCGGGCTGTCCGGCGCCAGCTTTTCGCCGGCCTGCACGTGGCGCTTGCTGACCACGCCCGACAGCGGCGCGCGGATCACGGTGTCCAGCAAGGCGATGCGCGCCAGGTCCAGCTGGGCGCGCGCGGCGTCGACCGCGGCCTGGGCCAGGTCGACCGCGTTGGAGGTGGTGTCGTAGGCATTCTGGGCGATGTAGTTCTGCTTGAGCAGGGCGGCGCTGTTGGCCTGGTTCTTTTTCGCCAGCGCCAGGCGCGCATTGGCGTCGGCCAGCATCGCCCCCTGCTGGGCGACGCGGGCGCGCGCCTCGAGGTCATCCATGCGCGCGATGACCTGGCCGGCCGCCACCTGCATCCCTTCCTGCACCGTGGTCGCCAGCACCACGCCCGAGACCTTCGACTTGACGGTGGCCTGGGCCAGCGGCGTCAGGGATCCGGACAGCGGCAGCGTCAGCGCCAGCGGGCGCGCCTCGACCACGGCGACGTCGCGCGGCGACAGTTCGAACACGGGCGCCTTTTCGGTCTTGGCGGCGGTGGCGGCATCGGGCTTGGCGGGCACCGCGTCCTGGCGGGTCAGGACGTAGCCGCCGCCGGCGGCAGCCAGCACCAGCACGGCCAGGGCGATGGCGCCGGTGCGGCGCTTGCGCGCGGCGGGCTTGGCCGGCGCCAGGGGAAGGGTCTCGATTTTCATGGTTGTTCTTTTATGCAGGAATGCCGGCATGGTAAGAAAGACCATGATAGAGCGCTATCGGAATGCGACAGGCGGTGAAATCGGGACGATGAAAGGTGAAAAGGGTGGGGCGGGCGTGTCACCCATCGCCGGGCGGCTCGCGGCGCCCGTCATCGAACAAACGCAGCCGCGCCAGCACCTGGCCGTGGTCGGAGGCTTCCGGCAAGCCCAGGTCCAGGTGGTCGTTCAGGTAGACCACGTCGGCGACCTCGCCCAGCGCGCCGGGCAGGTCGGCATTGAAGTCGGCGGACACCAGGATGTGGTCGATGGTCGTGTACTGGCCCTCGTGCAGGTTGGAAAAGCCGACGTGGCGCAGGCGGTCCTGGCGCCGCTGCAGCGAGCAGGCGTCGTACAGGCGGTCGCCCGCCGGGCCGCCGATGCCGAGCACGATGCCGGTGGTGACGGCGTCGGCGACGTCGTTGAAGTCGCCCAGCACCACGCGCGGCCGATGGTGCTCCCGGCCGAGCTGGGACAGGATCACGCGCAGCGCCGCCGCCTCGGTGCCGCGCCGGATCAGCGAGCGCAGCGAGGCCATGGCAAACAATTGCGGGTCGTCGCCGGTGTCGCCGGTGCGGTAGTCGGGGCGGCGCGACTTCAGGTGGATCACCATCACGTCGATCACCAGCCCGGGCGCGACCTCGATGGCGGCGTGCAGCGGCGCGCGGGTGAAGCGTTCCGGGTCGCGGTTCCCGGGCGGCATCGCGATCCCGGGCGGGAAATAGGGCATGGTCACGGGGGCGTCCGCCAGCGGCAGGCGCGAGACCAGGGCCACGCTGGGGGTCAGCTTGTCGGCGCCCGGGTCCGGATCGAAGCCGATGTGCAGCGCATCGCGGTAGCGCCGGGTGCGCGACAGCGCCTCGGCCAGGGTCGCCTGCGAAAACACCTCCTGGAAGCCGATGACGTCGGCATTGAGCGTGTCGAGCTGGCGCGCAGTCCAGTCGATCTTCGCTTCGGCCTCGGCCGGCGTGGTCGGCGCCAGGTTGTCGTACAGCCGGGCGCCCGCCGGGGCCAGGTTGAAGACATTGAAGGTGGCAAAGCGAATTTCTTGCTGCATAATAAGCAACTCCTCCGTTTGCTTTTAGCGTAACACGCATGGCCAAGAAAGAGCACATCTCCGAAACGCCCGCCACCCAGTTCCTGCGCAAGCACGGCGTGGCCTTCACCGAGCATCCGTATGACTATGAAGAACACGGCGGCACCGCGGTCTCGTCGGACAAGCTCGGCGTGCCCGAGCACGAGGTGGTCAAGACCCTCGTCATGCAGGACGAGGCGGCGCGCCCACTGATCGTGCTGATGCACGGCGACCGCAAGGTGTCGACCAAGAACCTGGCGCGCGCCATCCCCTGCAAGTCGGTCGAGCCCTGCAAGCCCGAGGTGGCGCAGCGCCATTCGGGCTACCTGGTGGGCGGGACCTCGCCGTTCGGGATCCGCAAGGCGATGCCGGTGTACGTCGAGGAAACCATCCTCGCGCTCGCCAGGATCTACATCAACGGCGGGCGGCGCGGCTTCCTGGTCGGGATCGATCCCGCCGTGCTGGTCGATGTGCTGAAGGCGCGGCCCGTGCATTGCGCGCTGGCGGAGTGAGCGGCGGCTATCGCCACGCCATATCGATGGTGTATATTCACGCGCCGGCTGGACCGGTCCAGGGATAAAGAAAGAGAACCATGTACACAACCATTTTCACCATCGCAGCCTACCTGATCGGCTCGATTTCCTTTGCCGTCGTGGCCAGCCGCGCCTTCGGCCTGTCCGACCCGCGCACCTACGGCTCGAAGAACCCGGGCGCCACCAACGTGCTGCGCAGCGGCAGCAAGAAGGCCGCGATCGCGACCCTGGTCGGCGATTGCGCCAAGGGCTGGCTGGCGGTGTGGCTGGCGATCCATTACGCCGACCGGTTCGACCTCGGCGACGGCAGCATCGCGCTGGTGGCGATCGCCGTGTTCCTGGGCCACCTGTGGCCGGTGTTCTTCCGCTTCGTCGGCGGCAAGGGCGTGGCGACCGCGCTCGGCGTGCTGCTCGGCCTGAACCCCTGGCTGGGCCTGGCGACCCTGGCCACTTGGCTGATCGTGGCCTATGCCTCGCGCTACTCCTCGCTGGCGGCGCTGGTGGCCGCCGTGTTGGCTCCCATTTATTACGGCATTGGAATCGGCGCCGACGAAAAGCTGTTCGCCGTCGTCGTCATGAGCGCGCTGCTGCTGTACCGCCACGCCGGCAACATCTCGAACCTGCTGGCCGGGAAGGAATCCCGCATCGGCAGCAAGTCCGCCGCCGCCAAGGCCGCGCCCAGGAAAAAATAAGCCGAAACTTCCGTCCCCGCTTCGGGGTCAGAGCACACTCGCCAAAAAATTCGGGGTCAGAGCACTTTTTGGAGCAAGGGCTTCACGGCACGTTTTTGGCCGGGCTGAGGTGGTTGCAGTCGCCACGATTGGGGCGCATCGTTTGAAACCTGCCCTTAAACTATTGATTATTAATTTGCTCTGACCCTGAATCGCGGCCACCTTATGCTCTGACCCCGAAGCCGGCCGCGATGGCGGGATCCCGCCCTTTCGGCAGTCGCGCTGCGGACTTGTGGTCAATTGTGTCACCATAGGCCATCGTGTGAAATAAATCAGGAAGGTGGTGATCGTGAGTCAGCAGATGAAAATCGATTTTGTATCGGATGTATCGTGCCCGTGGTGCGTGATCGGCCTGAAGTCGCTGGAAAAGGCGCTTGCCAACCTGCGGGACGAGATCGAGGTCGACATCCATTTCCAACCCTTCGAACTGAATCCCGGCATGAAGCCGGAAGGCCAGGACATCTTCGAGCACATCGCGGAAAAGTACGGCTCGACGCAGGAACAGCAGGACAAGTCGCGCGAGATGATCCGCCAGCGCGGCGCCGATCTCGGTTTCACCTTCGACATGAGCGCGCGCGGCCGCATCTACAACACCTTCGACGCGCACCGCCTGCTGCACTGGGCCGACACGCAGGGCGCCGGCCGCCAGAAGGCGCTCAAGGAAAAGCTGTTCGAGACCTATTTCACGAAGGGCGAGAACCCGGGCGACCATGAGGTGCTGGTGCGCGTGGCCGGGGAGGCCGGCCTGGACCAGGATGCCGCGCGCCAGGTGCTGGCATCGAACACCTACGCCGATGAGGTGCGCCAGCGCGAGTACTACTGGCAGCGCGCCGGCATCCGCTCGGTCCCGGCGATCATCATCAACGAGCGCCACCTGGTCTCGGGCGGCCAGCCGCCCGAGGTGTTCGAGCAGGTGCTGCGCAAGATCGCCACCGAGGAAGCAACCGTTTAAACCAGGTCCAGCACGATGGGCTGGTGGTCCGAGACCGAGGTCTCGGACTGCACGTTGACCTCGGCCACGCGCGCCGCCAGGTCTTCGGTGACGAAGAAGTAGTCGTAGCAATCCGGCTTGTCCGGCCACGGAAAGCCATGCAGGCCGGCGGTCGGGGCGCGCGCCATGTCGCCGTGGCGCACACGCCAGGCGTCCAGCAGGGCCGGCGTGTCCGCATCGAAGGGGGCGACCAGTTCCTGGTAATCCTCGGCGTCCGGGGCAAAATTGAAATCGCCGCAGAAGATCGCGCTGCCGGGACGGAAGCCGAACTGGAAGGGCGGATCGAGATCCGGCTCCGGCTGGTAGATGCGGGCGCGGTCGCAGGCTTCGCGGTGCAGCTCGCGGATGCGGCGCACCTGGGCGCGGCGCTGGCGCGGCGAATAGTATTCCAGGTGGGTGGTCAGCACGCGCATCTTGCCGCCGGGCGCTTCCAGCACGGTTTCGATCATCCCGCGCGGCATGCCGGACGGGTGCTCGGGATCGGCCGGCCACGGCAGCACGTGGCGCTGGGCCTGGGTAATGCGGTATTTGGACAGCAGGATATTGCCGAACTGGCGGGGCAGGTTGTTCCGGTAGATCTCGCTCGGCGCCTGGTCGATCATGTGGTAGCCGCCGAAGGCCCCACCGAGCTGCTTGAACTGGCTGGCGGTGGCACTGCCTTCCAGTTCAGGATGGTTGGCTGCCACTTCCTGCAGGCAGATCACGTCGGGATTCAGCTTGCGCAGCACGTCGATGATAGCGTGGATACGGATGCGCTTGTCCTTTCCACAGCCCCAATGAATGTTCCAACTGACTACGCGCATGCAGCACCTCCGTAAAACTCAACTGCCCGATATTGCCATTCTTTGGCCGTCGGCGGTCACACGGTAGGATCGATGTCAGGCTAACAAGTTCACCAGCCTGGTATAGCAAGGAGCCCCGCAAAACCGTCGCGAGCGGCAGCGGTTTTGGTTGAGAAGCGCAGCTGTACGATCAGTACAGCGAGCATCGCAAGCCAAAAATGCAACGCGCAGCAGGTTTGGCGGGGCTCCGAATCAGGCCGGCTCGATCTCGTCCAGCGGCCAGCGCGGACGCACGTTGAAACCATAGTCGCGCTGGGCCGCATCCGGGTTGCGCTCCAGGCGCAG
>Ga0265780_10001876_pt1 | contig 29087 bp, 28 predicted proteins | sample P1T30metagenome_FD_192432 | JGI IMG/M metagenome (GOLD analysis project Ga0265780, IMG submission 192432) | Plant litter microbial communities from East Loma Ridge, Irvine, California - P1 T30 | ecosystem: Environmental > Terrestrial > Plant litter > Unclassified | place: USA: California... | reverse complement strand
GATCTTACGTATCGACAGCAGAAAAACGCGAAAAAAGTAGGTGAAGAGGAAGTGGACGCGCAGGAAATGAAGAAAGAGTTATTGAGAAAAAAGGAAAAAGCAGTCAGGCAAGCATACGAGAAGGGGCGTCTCCTTGCATTCAACCAAACTCTCAAATCCAGACGCGACAAAACGAACTTGCACATGCTTCCAACGCGTGTCGTCAAGACTGTGGCAAGCCGTCGCAGATCACAAAGGTACATGGGCCGCGAAACACACCAGCAGAAGTGTATCGCGCAGGAATGAAGGCTCTGAATCGGCGGCCCGCGAAATCTCTCGCCACACAATCCCCTCGGCGCACGCATGCATCACCTCATCCTCACACCCAAGCCACTCCCCCTTGCCATCGGTCAAACCAACTCCCCACAAAAAACGCTCCACGCCTCAAATCAAACCCTCACACTGCATGCAGCGCGCCGCCCAGGAACATCTACCTGACGCGCCATCCCTCCCCAAGGGCCCAAACTATGCCTAAAGTGGCGCGATATTACCTCAGCCCGACACGTCGCACGCGTGCGCGCCGTCATCTGACGAGCGCTCGACGCGTCGCACCAACGCCCGCGGGCCGCTGCTGCTGATGTAAGTGCGCGGTGAGTGGCCGCGGGACACGCGCTAGGCGTCGCGAGAGGGCAGTGTGTAGGGACGGGTGGAGTCGTGCATATTCTGTTCGGTGAGCGGGCGGGGGTAATATTTTTTCTTGGGCTACGGAGACGCCATGTTGCTGAGGCAGCAGCGGCGGAGCGAGCGAGTGAAGAGTTTTGCGTGTGCGGTGAGGTACGCAGGGCGGCATGGGTCAAAAGGTGGCAATGGATGCGTGCAACTCTTCATCACATTCTTTGTTGTTTCGTCATTTCAACGCCTTTTGCGAGCTATCGATTCAGCTTGACCATGGATTACCGGGCTCGGCTGGGCTTGATGACGCTTGGGCACGACACGCTACGAAACACACTTAACGGCACGGCCGTTTGCGGAGAGGGGGGGCGTGTGTGCGTGCACGCGTGGGCTGATTACATCTACCTGGCATTCTCATCACTTCTCACTTCTCACTTCATTGCACTCGAGTTCAGTCAAAGGTTCATTCCATAAAGCTAGCTGATCTGCCCTAGACCTCTTGTTTGAACTAGCTGATCTGTCAAATATAGAGACGACCGTCGATGCCCTCCATCCAGCCAGTACCCCGTTTGATCCGGAGCAAACCTGCCAAAATACAAGAGATTAGGGATTGGTCGTTCAGCTTCGAGCAAGTCGTCGAAATCGTCATGAATACCCGAATCAGAAAATCCATGGACACCCGAAGCCCGCCGACCGATCGTCATATTCGTCATGCTGTCATGATAAGGAAATGGGGTGTGAAGACACCTGTAGGGAGTGCAGCATGCCACGTCGATGCGGGCATTGAAGAGAAGAGCAGAATATGGTTGAGCAACGTGTGCCAACGTGTGCGGAAATGTACAAAAAGACAAGCAAGATCGGGAAAGGCCATCTGTCGAAAAGCAAGGTCGTCTATCGGACCCCGCCATTTGCTGCTGATGGCTCGAGCACCCAGTGCGCTCAGCCCCTACAGAACGAAGCCTCGTCCGCCATGCTTTGCCGGAATTACTGAAGTAGATTGAAGAGAGACATTGTGAGCATATGCAACCATAACGTCATGACCCGTCATACCCAAAAAAAGGAACAAGAAAATAGCAGATAAGTCGACCCTCTCCGAAGCCATCCCATATAGACTAGGGGGTAAGATGCGCAGCCGACCTCGGAGTGGTGTCGAGGGTAGGTGAAGAAGGTAGATGCAGTATATGCACACGTAGGAGATGCTTTTTGTGTGGCGGTGGTGTGCAGATGCCCGAAGCAACTGCGCTACCACTGCAAAGTTCGCGATTAAATATCGACAGCAACGCCGAAAATGCAGAACTGAATGCTAAAGCATAGATGTCGGAGAAAAAAGGATCGTCGCCTATGATCGCTGGAAGAATGCCGGATCACTGGGCATGGCGGCAAGGCGCTGCTCGAATGACGCAGGCGGTTCAAAGCTAAGAGGTGTAGCCGCACGAGGAAAGGTGTTGCTTGGACGGCTGCCAAAAGGCGACCCAAGGCGAATGGTGGCCTGGCCCTGCATTTGAGCAGGTGAGTGCTCAGAAGAGGAGGGCACACTCGTACCAGCATTCACAAATGGGTTGTGCTCCAGGGCGTTCGTAGCAATGGGAAGTCGCCTCGCACCCTCCGCCATGTCACCCAGACTGAAGCCACGACTCCTTACACGGCGGTGGCTTGACTCAGCGGGAGCACCAAATAACTCATCCACGAAGCTGTTGCCTCGGTTGCGCGCCCTATCCTCGAAACTGCTGTTGAGACCACGGCGCTTGAAAACTCTGGAAATGGGACGTGGCGTGTGTAACTGGAATGGCGATCCGAGCCTAGGTGGATGGACAGAGGAAGAGTTTGGATGCCACGTCTTGGCGTTGGACTGATTCATGCTCATGTCAGTCATCTCGGACATGGCCTTGAAAGACGATCCACGCATCGAGCTACCTAGGCCAAGACCAAGTCCAATGTGAAGTGATTGTGACTTCTGGTGAGCCGAGGAACGTACGTTCGACCATGTCCTCGGTGCTGGACGCGGGGTTCCAGTGGCCAACTTCGAAAGTGGGTTGCCAGTCTGCATTGATGTGGCAGTGCTTGTCGCAAGGGACACGTTCATGTCGCGCGTTGAGAAAGTCGTGGTTCCCTGCGAGAAGGGCGATGACAGCGGTTGTGCCTGAGCTGTGCCTGAGGCTTCCGATGTCTCCTTCGGCGGCGAGGACTGGAAAGGTGAGGGAGACCTACGCAAGAGACGCTGATAATGGGCAGACAGCGTCGGCTTCTGCTTAGCAAGATCGCGCAACCGCTTTCGGCATTGCTTTTCCGTTGGAAAGCGGAGAAAGGATTTGCCGACACGAGCCACAGGTGTGTTACTGCCACTCTTCAAGGGGCGGATGGTGTCTTCTGTGCCCGAGCGAGCCTGGAACTGGGCACCGGCTCGCACACCGGCGCGGGTCAATCGGGGCCCTTTCCAGGTCTTGCGTGCCATCCGCGCAACGCGATGGCAAACGCCGTTAGGTGGAGTAGTACCTGGCAACGCTTTGAACGGCGTCACTGTGGGGTCTTGCAAGTAATTCATGTAGGTCATCCAGAGGTGGCAGTCCATGTCCTCGGTGAAGGTTGCCCTCATCTTGAGTCTCTTGGCGGGACGAGCGGACTGGAACGCTGGCAGTGGTGAGGTCGTCGGCTGCCCGTACTTGACGTCAGGCGAGAAGGCAAGCATTGGGTCCGTCACCTCGTCCTCAGGGCTGGTGCAGCTACCGTCTCTCGACATGAACGACTCAATGCTGCCGCGAGACGAGAAAGAAGAATCGGAGAAGCCAGAAGAGGACGTGGGTCTGCTTGAGGACTCACTCTGGCTGGACTGGTCGATGTCAGACCAGTGCTGTGGTCCGTCAAAGCTTGCAATGGTCCTCATTTGGGCTACTGGAGTCTTGGGCGGCGATAGCATGCGAGTGTAGGTGACGCCAGGCGACAAATATGCATCATCCTGCATAAGGACTGGGAGAGGTAGGTCTGAAGAGAAGTCTGAATGCATCTCAGGTGCCTCGATGGTGGGAATCGGCCGCTGGTCCATGGGGAAATCCATGTCATCGTGCTGTACCATGGTAGTTCGACGCCGGCGGACTTTGAGCGTCTGTCGCGGAGGCGGAGGCGGCTGGAGCTCCTCAGGTTGGGGCTCTGGCTCTGGGGTTTGAGGCATGTGTCCGTCGCGGTAGTGGAACTGAAAGTTCCGGGGGAGGGTGATGGACATGTGAGAGCGGTCGGAGTCCATATTGTGGTTGGTTATTACACACGTCACGTCGATGTTCTAGCCTTTGTTTGCCTGGTTTAAGATAAACCGAGACGTCAATCTCCAAGGGTCTGCAAGGAGTCCAAGAAAGGCCAAATGATGGAGCTATTGATGCGTTGGGTCGAGGCGAAGCGCAATTGGTTCAGCAGTGGCCCCAGATTATGCAGGGCGGCAGCTGGACAGATCTCGGGTGGTGGCAGGTGTTTGGTACACCTGCGAACGCGACTGTGCGGCCTGCAAGCACGTTACACGGTCGATCCGGCTCAACGCGCCCTTGTTAAGGCGTCCAAGCAAGAGTCGCTAGAGGTTGCGACACAGCAATGCGCTACTAAGAAGCGCAGTAGTGGTCGTGAATCGTGATGGTCCTGAAGCAAGGGGAATGTCGTTAGAGCTCGTTCAGGCGATAGCGCGTAGCTGGTAGACGCGCAGGCGGCGGCGCGCAATGCGGCAGCGACGTGATGGTAATGCGCGACGAGGTGCACACGAAAGTAGAGTCCTCGGTGTGCGTGCAGCGCGGCGAGGAAGCGTCGCAGGGGCGTGGGCGTCGTGGGCTGGTGATGGTCGTAAAGTGAGGTGAGGTGAGTCCGAGAGCGCGGCAGGGGCAAACAGGCGCCTTACTCCACGTCCATGGGGCGCGCGGGGGTAACAAGAAGTGGGGAGTCGAAAGGGACGCAAGGAAACGGTCGTCGAGAAGTTTGGCGGCTTTTGCGTCAGCGCATGGCAGTGCGACGGGCGAGCGCGGCTCGAGGGGGGCAATTGTCGTGAGGTCGTGAAGGTGAGAGTGATGGCGGTGCGGTGTTGGGACGTCGGGGTGCCAGCAGGATTGTCGGTGGGCGTTCTCCACTAATTCGGCGCTAGCAGAGTCCGCGTGCTGAGCATCGATGATTCTGGTCGATGGAGAACCGAGACGCACCAGCGCCGCGCACCTGCCGCCCGTAGCAAAATAAACAACCGCTCCTGTCCAATGATCGCTTGTGGGCGTCCACGCGAGCCTGACGTCTCCTGCCTGCTGCTTGCAGTGTTTGCAGATGTCGCCGCAGCATTCCACCACTGTGCTGCCAACAAGCCGCCTGCGAGGCCTGAGCAGCAGCAGGCGCCCGTTTGATCGCTGCGAAACTGACGCGTCGCGAACGCGTTTTGGCTGACAGCACCAAGCCTAAAGCGGAAGGATATGGGCCGTGCACCTTCCCGAACGAGACTGGCTCCGGCTAGCGCGCGACCCCTGCATCTGTGTTCTGCACCTCGCACACGCGCCGGACACAACAGTTACCACCAACTCGTCAAGGGCTCGAAGAGTGTCGACGCCTTCGCAAACAAATTACTTGGACGATTTTCACTACTCCTACGGCTGATAATTCTCCCAGAAGCCAGATGGATACCAGAGTTTGTCAGGACCCTGTTGGCTCCACCCTCTACCACATGCGGCATGGCGCGTGCACGAACACTTGTCACGACCACAATTCTCGCCCGCTCCCGCTGCCAACCTCATGCGGGCATCGCTGACACTTCGCGGGGGCTTCTTCCGCTGCACTGCAGTTGCTTTTTCCCTCTCCGTTGATCCACTTCTGCAGTCGAGAACGAGCAGCGACAAGCCCACGCGCAGCCGAGAAGGCCCGCTGTGTCCCTGTCTGCCATCACCATTCAGAAAATTCCCTCCATCGGAACCGTGTCATTCGTCCCGTCTCTCTCCATACGCCGCGCTCCGTTGCGGGGCCCTGTTGCGACTACTGCACCGCTCTTTCTCCGCCTCGCCTGCCACTGATTCAGAGGCCAGACCGCCAATTGTTGAGCTGGACAGCGCATGTCTCTTGTTCGTGTCAATCGTTTTCCCATGTCTAGCCATCAGCGATTCGAGGCCGTTTGGACGAGACCCTGTTCGTTAGTGTTGACGTGCGACGTTGGAAACCTCGCGCTTGGCCAGAAATCGGCCTGCAGCTGCACCTCGTCACACATCAATATTCTGGGTATTCCCGAAGCCATGCACTTCGCCTCTTCTGGATTCCGCCGCCAGGCCATGTTAATTGCTATTGGTTGCACCTGGCATTCTTTGGCATCCGCGGGCCCTTCCTGAGGTTGCACATTGCACAAGTGGGGAACGCGGTTACCCGGCATGTCCCTGATGCTGTGAACCCACAATGGACGACAGTTCAGCTCTCTCCAATCTGCACAGACACGGCATCGAATTACAAAATGCCATGGCCTGAACCGAATGCTTGGTCGACTGGCACCGTCAATGAATGTCCTCTGCGCGGTGGGGACGTTCAATAATTCATGTACCGCTGTGATCAATACACAATTGGCGCGTTTCCATCATGTTTACAATGCGGCTAGCACAGCAGCGATTCAGTAGCACCGCTTGAATTCCGCCCGTGGCCTATGAGGGTGAAGGCACCGCAATAAATACACGATCAACATCGGCCAAGATCAACGATTCATTCCTGCGACCCGCTTCACTACCGCTTCGCCTTGTGCTCCAATACTTTGATAGCAAACGCAGTCGCCACGCCCCGGCTTCCAATCCGCTTCTGGGTGCGCCCATAACGACAAACCCAGCCAATCTCCCATCCGCCATCGCAGAGTTGCAACTCTTTAAGGTCGGAAATATCAGGGTCAGCCCAAACGCCCATCGCTTGACATGCAAGCGCCCGACTAGCAACTCTAAAGCTATCCCCGCCACGACCGACGCGCTCACGAAGAGCAGCGGCTAGTGGCTCACGTAACGACTGCACTTCAGGCATGTTCAGATTATCCTGAACAAGACACGACAGGAAGTACAGGAATGGCTCCGTCCCTAAGTACATTGCAGTGCCTTCGAGGCAGGCTCGATTAGAAAGGACATGGCGCACGTATTGCAGCTCATGCTGGATGTCTTCGCCTCGATGATAATGGTAGAAGACACGGCATACATTGACAAGCACCACTGCGCAAACGCGGGGCCGACTTTTGTCGAAATATGTCTGCACGAGGCCATCGCGGCTATGTCGATTTGCAAGAAAGGTATCCAGCACAGCGTTCGCAGAGCTAGCGGGCGGCGAGAAGGCAAGTAGAGCCATTGCAGTGTCGTCCACATCTGCTGGAAATGTTGCTGTGGTCCCCACTGGTGGCCCGGCAAAATAGTTCCATTGCTTAGCACTCTGCTTTGCTTGCGCAAGATCTTGCTCAATTTGAATGGTTGAAGCTCCTTCAGGTGATAGGCTGATGATGCTTGCATCTTGCAGCACTGTATGAATCAAGAACTGCGAGAACACGTCGCGGAAAATAGGGCCATCTTCAACCTGAGTGGTATGGTTCCTTGCGTTGGCTCCCATGAAGTCGCGAGCCCGTCTTATAGGATCGAAGAGCTGGTTCCGCAGCCGACGCATCAGCATCTCCGCAGAGTCGTACACAATCCCGTGGATGCCGAAAGAACGAGCTGCCACCACGTCTTCAAAGGAAGAGTTGAGGTCAGTATATGCTTCATCTCGCTCTCTCGAGGTATTCACTTACTAGCAACCTTGTCATCGACGAATATGACGGACGATGGGTCATCAAGACAAGCTTCTCGAAGTACATGCTGGTAGTAGCCCAGTTCGGGCTTAATCATGCCTACTTCGCAAGAGGCAAACTCGGCATCGAAGAGGCTCCAACTCGGGAGCACCGCTTTGAGACGTAAGAAGTCGTCCTTGGCAATGTTTGTCATCGCGTAGACTTTCAAGTTGCCCTCCATCTCGTCCTTGAGTGCCAGCAACTGGGCATAGAGCTCGTGGTCGGCTCGCAGCGTCTGTCGCGCTTGTGACAGCGCTCCATGGATCGTCTCCGGGTCGACCGAAAGCTCTTTGCCGATAGCTACAAGAGCTTCGCCTTCGCTTACTCGACCACATTCAAGCTCATTCCAGGTAGGAGACAGTATGATCGAGTGGAAAGTGGACCGAGGAAGCGCAAGACTACTCGTGTCATAATGGAAGAGAACATCGCCGAGGTCTAGGATGAGTGCGCGATCCTTGGGGGACGGACGCTGCTCCTGGCTTTGCTCGATACTTCTAACAGTTCTAGAGTCTGATTCCGCATATCTCGGTAGATCATCGGATGTTGAAGACCTAGGAGATTTCTTGCTCAAGGTATAAGTATGTGATTTCCTTCGAGTGAAGCAGAGAAGTTTCGACAGCATCGTGTATGTCATGCTTTCAGAATACTGACTAGAGAATTATCGATGACAACGACGACGTCTGTCTTCATTTATGTGTCTACACAGCAAAGTGGCACAGCTATGTAGTGTAGCTGGGCGATGCAGGGCGTGTGGGTGGGCTCTATTTTCATTTGCGCGACTTCGATCTTGACTTTCGCCTTTCAACCAAGGATCGCGCTCGACGTCCACCGGTCAACACATTAGTATTCGATTTCACCAACCCTTAACCAATGTGTGTGGGCATGACTTCCATTTGCGCAGCGTCAAGTTTGCTAGTCACTGTCATTGGATGTATCGGTCTTGCGGCCGATATACTTTGCGCTATGTCTACAATCCCGCCCCAAAGCTTCACCGGTCGACGATGAACGTGTAGGATCACCAAAATGAAGGTACATCTAGCCCTACGAACCGAACCACGCCTCTGAGAGTTAGGCGTTCGTGGCTTACTTGCATATCATGTCCTGATTGAGCTGTCACTACGCCCGCCATTTACTTCTTTTGGCGACAACAAGCGATACACTTGACCTTCTTCGGACCAATCTGGATCTGATCAGATGTTCAGATTAACAACGCGCCTCTCGCGACTATTTTATAATGTATGCGCCCATGGAAGGAAGTGTGAAGCAGACAGCATTTGTTGTCTTGGCTGCAGCGTGGAACTTGAAGATACCGCCAAGCGACCTTCATCCTTGCAGCTGCAGCGGGACCTGACCATGACTGCATACCCGCAACCTGTCGAAGTGCTATTAGTGGTATCGCCTAGTGTAATGCGAACTGCTTCTATGCGGTGTGCTCGGTCTTCGAAGGACTACACGTAATTCATGGGTACCATTTTGGTCCTTCATAAGCACAACAGTGAGAATGATGTGAGCACGTGGCTTTTGTTAGGTTCAAATTCGTCATTGATTCATTCATGCTGATATGCTAGCCTTTTTCGACATGTTCCCAAGATTTGCTGACATCAACCAAAAGGTACAGCCCCGTTGTTCATCCAGTACTCCTGTTAGCTATAACAGCAAAACCTGGAAATAGCTCGTACTAGGGCGATACCCACTCATCGCCCGTAGCTCCAATGTCATATTATCTTACACGCCCCGTAGTCAGCATCCCCTGTGGAAAGTATCGCCGTATCACTCGATCTGATGTCAGAGCATCCCAGCCAATCACAACGCCCCTCCAGCAGCCCCCAATGGAAGAGTCGAACCACCACCCATCAGCTGACCCCGAAGCTGCTCAACGAGCCCATCCGGCGACTCAAACACAATCCCACGGATCCCAAAAGTCCACGCCGCATCCACATTGACCAGCTTGTCGTCGACAAACACCGCCTCGCTCGGATCAACCAGCCCAACACTATCAATCACATGCTGATAGTAGCCTAAATCCGGCTTGATCCGCCCCGCCCCAAACGACGTGAACTCGCCGTCGAACAACTCGTCCCACTGCGGACACAGCGCCTTGAGCCGCGCGAAATCATCTTTGGAGATGTTCGTCATGGCTACGACGTTCAGCAGGCCGTGCTCTTTCTTCAGCGCGACGAGGCGCGCGAAGAGGTCGTGGTCGACGTACAGTAGGCTTCGGCATTGAGATAGTGCGGTGCGGATGGTGGTCATGGGGAGGGAGAGGGAGGTGCTCATGCGCTGGACGGCGATGTCTTCGGTCACGAGGCCGCATTCGAGGGCGGCCCAGGCGGGTGACTTGATCATGGCTTTGAAGGTGGAGGGCAGAACGGCGGTGATTTCGCGGACGGCGTAGTGGAAGAGGACGTCGCCGAGGTCGAGGATGAGGGTTCGGGATTTGGTTTGGGGGGAGGACAGGGATGTGGTGATGGTTGGTTGAGTCTCGGTCATGGTGTTGTTGTTTGGTTGCGTGTTGATCCTGGGAGAGTTACTGCTCGGTCGAGTCTTGATCAGGGGTGATATATCCTCGGGTTGATTCTCTTTCTCGTTCGGCGATGAAGAAGTCGTAGTTGAGGAATCCGGTCGTACTGTTGGCAGCGATGGTGTTGGAGAAGAACCCAAAGCGTTCTCAGGACATATACGCAGGCTGCTCCGAAAGCAGCAAAACTGCCGTGACAGCATCGCGCCAGCCATTCTATCATTCATTCACGATATCGACCCTTCGAACAGCGCGCGCAATTGGCGACGGTGAACGTTCCAACCCCGCTACTATATGTACCGGATCATGCGATCGTCACGACGCGGGACGGCCCCGGGGAAACGAACATGGATATCGTACAACCAATGTCACCTCCGCCGGGGTCTTGAATCCAGCCCACCAGCCACTTCTTGGCCCGGCAATAAGGACCGACTCGCGCGCGCTTCACATGTAAAAAAGACGTTTTGCGCGGAGACTCGCGGATTAACTACACACGTCGCGCAACGAGCGTTGCGTACACGTGGCGTGGGGAAAGCGGACCTCCAAGCCGCGCCAACTTCAAGCCATGTAACATTGCGCTGGGGAGGAGGGCGGAGGTGGCTATGCTTGATGCGGAGAGGACGTTGGGTTTAGAGTAGGACTGCCGAGTCTCGGTTCGAGCGAACTCAGGCTACGGTGGAGAGATAAGAGCGGTGGCGGAGGCGCGGGCTCTTGCGGTGCTTGGTAGAGCGCGGCTGATGATTGCGCGCGGCTCGTAGCGCGTCTATATAGCAGGTGCATTGCATAGTGTAGGTGTGTTGGGAGGAGACGGTGATTTCTTACCGGTGGAATGGCACATGTGCCGTGTGAATGGGCCGCGACATGCACGTCATAAAGTAACCTGGGAAGAAGATGCATGTCGGCTTCGGTAAACGGTTTGGAACGTTTATGCTCGGGCAACTTGTTCTGAAGATGCTTATTAATGCTTGTAAGAGAATTTGCCACCACAATGTTGTATCACTTTCGTGAGATATTGCTTTGGTGTGGGTGTGGGTGTGGGTGTGGGAGTCGGTGGTCGACTGAAAAGGGCCCAGGTGCTTCTCGAGTGGTACTCCAAGCTCCCTACTATAGAGTGTCTGGCTTGTCATACATCAAGGATCTGGCAGGAATAAAGCAACACTACTCATGACCAAGGTTTTCAGGAATTCCCACGATGTGCTGATTTTGGACAACGTGCATCACACACAGCACTGTCCATGAAGGTTTTGGTTTCAAATGTTTTCATTCAACCAAAGAGGCCATTCGGGCCAGGGTGCTAAACTACAACGCTACAAAAGGTATAATCGTCAAACTCTGTCTTACAGAAACGCTCCATCTATCTTCTTTCAACTCCAGGTAATTTAGTGGCTTTGACACGAGATGCATCACGCTTAAGCAGCACAGGCAATGGCCTGGATCTGCTGAAGGGCATCCGCGGAAGCATCAGCAGCCGCTGCATTCTTGCCCTTGTTGGCCTTGGCCTTTCCCTTTCCCTTGGCTTCAGGGGCAACATCGGTGGCGTTTCCAGCTGCGGCATCGTCAACAACGGCAGCGTCGTTAGCGGCAGCACCGCCAGCAACGGCAGCCTCGATCTCGGCAGCGGAGAGGTCGTCAACGCGGAGGTTCTGGCTGTTGATGCAGCCAGCCTCGTCGTCGAGTTCGTTACAGGTGTTGCCTGCGCCAGTCTCGTCGCCAATCTCACCAGGGGCGAAAGTGGACGCCTCGTTGGCAAGAGCTGGGTCACCACCAACAGAGTCGATCTGGCGAGCGAGCTCTTCGGCAATGCCCTTGTTCAGTTCCGCGGCGCCGTCGCTGGCAGGGTCCTGGTGCTGCTGGAGAGCGGCAATCTCAGGGTTGACAGCCTCGATAGATGTGCAGAGCGCCGATGCGAGGCCAACACTGCCAGTGTTGCGCTCGAGAGCACGGTAGATAAGGGCAGAGACCATGCCGTCAACATCGCCCTCTTCCTTGGCGTTGGTAAAGGCCTGGTCGGCAGTGGCGAGCTGAAGACAGTCGGTGTCCTCGATGTTGCCAGCACCCTCAGCCGCGGCATCGGCTCCGAGGAGTGCGAAGATGGCATCGCCAATGTCATCTGGGTTGTTCTTCATGAGGCTGTTGTTGACCGAGATGATGATGTTCTCGTGAGAGTGCTCCTGGGGCACCTCACGCTTGACGGCCTTTGTGGTGGGGCGCGCGGCCACGGCACCGATGAGGGCAAGAGCGAGAACGGAGTGCTTCATTTTGAAAGTGGTTGAGATGGTTGGTCGTTGAGTGAAAGACGAAAGTTGGTATAAACTATAAGGTAGAAATGGACCGGCCGAATCGAATCTCCAGGAAACGATAGAAGTGAAGTTGGTAGTGAAGAATGAACGACTTCGGAAGTGAATGAAAGACTTGTTGATGATAGACAATACTTACCGTAGGAATGCATTGCTCTTATACACATGCAGCCCACTGTCGAAGGCGTCCATCTCGCTATACAGTGGGTTCCAATATTGCAAGCGGTGACACCTGTCAGTGCATCACGGCAGGCGCCTTCCACTACCGGCTCTACAGAAGCTTGTCGCACAATTGCAACCCCCTGGATCCTGAGGTCGAAGATGAGGGTGGCGATTTGCAGCCTTGCGGTTTGTGGTGGAAGCGAGATGAGGACTGAGGCCAAATTTGGTGGTTGGGGTTCCTTGGTGGGCCCTCGCCAAGGTTTCGGAGGGAAGGATAAGACAATGCCGAAGCTTTGGAGACGTCCGGTGCCTCATCGGCCCTTTCAGACACAACACAGCATCGCCATACGCGCAAATATTAAACATTCAGCGGTAGGAAGCTCACTTACCCGTCGCAACACGATTCGAGATCTCGCGAAAACCTCGGGCTACCGATTCGCACGCTCGCAGCCAGTTTGAGCGCAAGGCCTATGACGCATCGAGGTGCAGGCTTACTGTAAACATGACCAAGCTTGATCATCAGCATGGTATATACCTTCAGATGAGAGTTTGTGGACCGAGGTTGAATGATTTTGGTTTGCGATGTTCCTGCCTAAAAAATACATTGTCACGCTGGCATGCTCAAGGGCTGTTGTAGATGCATCTTCAAAGGCAAAGAGACAATGCAAAGGGACTCTGCCCAGCATTGGTGTCTCTTCGCACTACATGCATGTGGTGTGTAGTCGGTAAGTGACCCTTCCGATTCACAGTTGCCCTCATCACCCACGTTCAATAGATCGACACATACCACCTACCCTGCGGTGGAGGCCCTGTTCATCTCAAAGGCTTCCTCGGGTATTCTGCATACACACTTAGTTCTTCGTGGCTTTCATTGGAACTAGCATGAATCTCGAACTAATATCATTGCAGATATAGCCGCCTGCATCAGACGTAACAGGTCTCAGAAAATCAACTCGGCATATGAGAGGTCGATCCCATCGCTAAGCCACATACGAGCGAAAGTCGAGAGTTGCTCTCGAACATGTATTACCTTTTGAGTCGCCCCTGGTTTGATCTCCGCAAAATCAGATTTGACAAAGCCTCTCGCGAGATGCATACCGTGGCATGCGAACTTCGTCTGAGCGCTCAGTCTTCATCACGACTGTCACATTCTGTCTTGTATAAGCCGCCTGGAGTCGCTGTACGTGCGGAATGAGTGATCAATCACATTCACATTAAAGACAACACTATTCTGACTCGCTGTCACACCCTCTGCGCCCGACCGCCTGTAACCTCAAACCACATCCATCAACCCGAAACTTTTCGTCGATTAGCCGCCACTTGTACGCTTCCGAGGCGTCTCATACCACAACACAGCATACTTGGGCTTGTGAAGCATACACAGCATGGCTAAGTCAAAGCCCCTGGTCATTTCTGGCCCCATGGATGCGAAGCATGTAGGAGGCATCAATGTCATGGGCGGCATGCAGTCGTCGATGCTTGATAGCTACTTCAACAAGATAGTAATGGAACCAGACGAGACACCGTCCCATACATACACAGCCACAGGCAAAATTGAGGTTCCGAAGAGATCTGATACTTTTGCCGGCACCATACGACGGCCCAGTCTATCGCTCAAGAGAAGCCTATCCAAGCTGAGGAGGAAGTCGATCTCACATGTGTCTGAAGAACACAATCCCAGTGAATCCAGAAGCAGAGATAACAGGCCCATCACAAGATCCGAAAGTGTGAAGACAAAAGGCAGTGCGAAGTCGTTGAGAATGCAGTCGAGCCTGTCCCGTCTGCGACAACGCGTAGGCCTGGATAGAGAGCTCCACGATGTTACTCCTGAACCGAAGCCAATAGCCACAGAGGCACCGGTTGCACCAGAACCGCTAAAGATGGACTATTCTCCATTGCAAGTGAGGAGGCCATTATCGAGAGGCACGTCTCATGCTTCCACTACACATTTAGAATTGGAGCGACGCACTGCTGCGAAGAACTCGGTGCAGCGCAATCCATCGTCCAGTCAGCGGGATTTGTCCACCGCACAACGAAGACGCCCAGCCGTTTCTCACCAACCTGTAGCTCAGTCGTCAATGTCGAATCGTCCAGCACGACCCAAGCGCGCAGACTCCGGTACAGCCATTGCCCTGGACAGTGTGCCGCTCATGGAGAGACCTCTACCCTTCCAAGAAATCATGGCCGTGAAAAGCTTCTCCGAGCGTATGGAGTTGTACAAGAAAACGCGCGAATATTGGGCATATGCCGATCACGGATTAATCGAGTGGACTGGTCGTGCTAACGCCCCAAAACATGCTTTTGGGAGGACTTAAGGATATGAATGATCACTGCTCAATCGATTCGGAGACTGGGTTTCATGTGGATCTAGTCTTGTATCTTTTGTTCTTTGTTTGTTGCGATGTACCCATTCACTTTCCTACACATCTTCACGCGCAGGTCGCTTTACTCTGGCCGCTATCCCCTAATTGTATAGACCTACCGACACCCTCATATTAGGGAAAGATAGCTTCTATTTCTTGTTGTTCACGTGAAGAACGGCACCCTTGGCCTTCGAAGATTGGGCACCGGCCATACCTCTAATTTCCGGACTAGTAAGTGCGGCTTCGAGTGCATGCTCGTCAATAGCTTTATCGAGCTGTGACGTAACTATCTCTCCTCTCGCGCGCACTTCTATTTTAGTGCTTATGTAACCTATTGGGACCTGCCCTTTCGTAGAGCCTACTTCACCTTGACACCACCAACACAAGCACTTCCACGACCTCAACCACACGTTTCCGGAAATCACTCGCATTCTACCACGCACACACAACGCATCTCTTGAGATGATGTCCACGGAAGAGCAAGACTGGTGGGCGCAACTGGTATCGACCGGCAATCCCGCCATAGCGCCAAACCGTATTCTCATCCCGCGATTCGACGCAGCGCAAGACCGATACCAGAAACTGCCTGAGGAGTCAGCAGAGGGCCTACTGCCTCATGAGCTACCAAAGCTGGTCTGGGTGCTACCTTGCCCTTTGCTCGGCCTCCCACGAGAGTTAAGAGACATCATCTGGATCTATGCTCTCACCGCCGACCACGGTTTGCTGGCTTGTACTTTCGAAGCCCAGGAGAAGTCCGGCTACTTCCGAGAGCCAAGAGATAGAATTGGGAGCTTGGATTTCGTCACCGACAACGATTTGTTACCGCATGAGGCCAACCTTGGCTATATGATCGATTTCGTTGATAAGGGAGATGCCGAGGAGAGCATGAAAAGACCCTCTTCGCCTATGTTCAACCAGCTGCGATATGTTGCTAAGCAGATGCTTGAGGAGACTCGTGGTATAATTGTCAAGAATAACGATCTTCACTTCCTTGCAAATGGGAGACAGGGTACCCGTGGTGTCGAAATGGCATCACGATTCCTAGCTCATTGCGCTCCCGAGGTCAAGTCCACGTTGCGTAGTATCATCGCCACGCATGGAAAATCCGCAGTCAAGGATGGCGCAGACGAATGCGGCCCAGAGGATGTCTTCCAAGCCATCAAACATGACTCTCCACTTTCAGAATTCTGCCGTCAACACCCATCAGCTAAGATCATCCTCCGCTTCCCCATCGCCGACTGGGACATGAACAGAATGAGCAGCTGGATAAATCAAATGCTTACTTGGCAATGGGCTTTGCGAGGTCATACAACCATTCGCATCTCCGACAGCCGCAAACGAGACTTTGAGGCCAACCCCTTTGGGCAACTGAAGACGTTCAAGAGCTTCAAGCTCGTCAAGCCGCTGCCGCATAACCTGCGCATCACGGTCATGGAGCACTTCAAAACTGTTAGGCATAACAAAGCCACTGACCTGTTTGAGGGGGAAAATCTACATGAGATCATGGAAGACGCAGAAAAGCTCTTTCGTGAGGGCATGTAAAGATTTGGTGGGACTGGGAAGGCTTTGTAGCATCTTTGAATCCCACGACTGATGTTGTCCGGAGCGAAAGCTCGTGGAGCGCCTCAGAACAAGATGGGGCTCACAAGGCTGTGAAATCGATATAATACTATGCATGAGACTTGGATGGAACCAATGCAATAAATGGGTGAAAATGTTTACAACTTTTTGCATTTCCTGTGAGGGTGATGGTGATGACGACTGAGATTGAATACTTGTTTCTGCTAAAGTTTGAACGATCCCGAACTCTAGTTCTCAGGAAATTGGCCCTCCTGTATCTGTGTGCGACAAAACCTCGGTGAGATCCGAGGCGTCATGTCCAGCCTTCCCGGGCGCTAGCTAATACACTAAGATCGGATGAAGAAGGTGGGACGGCTGACACCAAGCTTTTCGCGTGGCCTTGTCAACGGGCTTGGACGAGGCTTATCTTCCCCCCCAATGAGTGTTACACGTGAGGAGAAGCAGTTCTAATCATGGCCCTGCTTCCCGTATGCGGCGGAAATGAGTGGCGCATCTGCGGGCGAACTTTAGTATATCACGTCCCGCGCACTCTGAACCATCATTTCTGCATCTCACTTCAAGCGTCGCAACCATGTTCGGATCGGCACTGGCAGCAATTGCTCTCTTGGTGGTTACTAGCAATGCGTGTGAGGGAGATGACAGCTGCTATGGCCCTTTGAGAGATGATGTAGTTCTCACGCGGAATGTTCGCCGGATGCAACCGGACGCTCAAAACACGACAACAGGCCCGAAGGCACCGCTAGAATGGGGACAGATCAATTTCCTTCACACGACTGATACCCATGGCTGGCTTGAAGGCCACATCAAGGAGCAAAATTATGGGGCTGATTGGGGTGATTATGTGAGCTTCACAAAGCACATGAAGCAGAAAGCCAAGAAGCTTGGTGTAGACCTTCTTTTAGTGGACACTGGTGTAAGATTACAACTCTTTTTGCGACTAAAGGCAATGCTGACGGCAAAAACAGGATCTGCATGATGGCGCTGGATTGAGCGATGCCACCACACCCAACGGCAATACATCGAACGCGATTTTTGAGAACTTGGATTACGATCTCTTGACCATCGGCAATCATGAGCTTTATGTGACCGAAATCGCATACGAGACCTTTAGCAACTTCTCGAAAGTCTACGGTGACAAGTACCTCACAAGCAATGTACAGATTCTCAACCCGGCTACTAAACAATTCGAGTACATTGGGGCGAAGTATCGCTACTTCACCACAGAGCAAGGTAGGCTTCATCCCGCTGCATTAATGCTACACTAACATCCACAAAGGTCTTCGCGTCATGGCATTTGGTGTACTGTTTGACTTCACTGGCAACAGCAACGTGTCAAAGGTCATCAAGGCGGTAGACATGGTCAAGCAGCCATGGTTCCAAGTAGCCATCAACTACACGAAGCCAATTGATCTCTTCGTTCTGACCGGCCACAACCCAGTGCGAACAACTGTGTCTAGCAGCACTTTTGGCACTGTCTTCAGCGCAATCCGTAAGGTGCGGCCAGACGTACCGATCCAGGCGTTCGGTGGCCACACGCACATCCGTGACTTTACCGTGTATGATAACAAGGCGACCGGTCTCGAATCAGGCCGCTACTGCGAGACACTCGGATGGGTGTCCATCTCTGGCATCAAGTCTTCTAATTGCAAGGCTCCTCACAATCCGAAAGGCGTCCCGAACCCAACTCGCAGTGCGATACCTCCACCGAGCAAGGGCACAGCTTCGGCAAGCGTGCATCTTCCTACATCAACCACGCCATCCAGCCTGCGTTATGCGCGACGATACCTTGACTGGAATCGAGCGACCTTTACTTACCATGCCGAGCAAAGCCAACGCTACACCAAGTTCGACTCCAGGAAAGGCGTAGGCGTGACTTCAGAGATCACCTCCGCGCGGAGCAAGCTCAATCTCACGCAACTTTACGGCTGCGCGCCCGCGACATACTGCCAATACTGCAAGCCGTTCCTAGCCGAGGGAAACATCTTCAAGCTATTGCAGACCGCCCTATCCACAGTCGTAGTGAACGAGACGCGCAAAAACGAGGCTCGCTTGATCATCATCAACACTGGCTCGGTCCGCTTCGATCTCGCCGAGGGACCCTTCACCTACGACGATTCGTTTATCGTCTCGCCGTTTGCAGATTCGTTCCAGTTTATTCCCGACGTGCCATATGAGCAAGCATCGAAGGTCATTGATATCCTCAATGCCGGGCCGTTCCAGAAGAAAAAGCGCGACCTTAGTAGTGCGGACTTTAACTTTAGTCCATTGCTGGCTGATCGCGATACGTGCATCGATCCGCCGCTCACACATCAGTATGATGGACTCACAAAGCGCTCCAAGCAGGGCGGTCGCCTGATTCGACGGCAATCTACGGCCCCTACTCCAGGATACACGACGACGGATGACTTTGGCAGTGATGGCGATGATACCGTGCACTCCAAGATTCCGAATTACAGCCAGCCAAATGATTTGCAAGCCAACGCTTCGTTCCCTATCGATGGCTCGATGCCGAAGACCGTGGACCTGATCTTCCTGGACTTTATTGCGAGCTACATTGTGAACGCGTTGAACACTCCAGATGTAGGTGGAAAGTTCTCGCTCAGCCAGGTGTCGTACTATATCGATAAGAGCTTCACGACAAATAGCTATCTGCCGGCGTATGCAAAAGTTGCTTGGCAGGCGAATGTACCGAATTGCCCTGTTGGAGCAGGTATCGGTAGCTCTTGAACAAAATACTTGCAGTTTAGACTCCAATGTACAATACCTTCCCAGGAAATACCCGTGCAGTACTCGTGTTGAAGCTTCTTACCGTCAGACAGCGGTAAAATTTGTGTGCGCTATTGCATATGCGCGAAGTGATCTCATAGTCTTTAGGAGCGCACTAACAAGGTCATACACATGCTTGAATATAGTCAGTGCTATAAGACATCTTGTCGAGTTTCCTTGAAGCTTTTGAATACATCTAGGCTACGTCTTCGCCCTTCTCGTTCGGTGGAGGCGGGCATAGATTTTGCCGGTGTCTGGTACTACTGAACAAAAAGACTGTATCATCTAGGCTCGTAGATCAATCTTACTTGAGATGCGTCTCTAATGCGCAACAGCAGCTGCATATCGCAGTCACTGAGCACCTTATGAACACGCGTCCGAGCCTGCTCCTCACTCTCACCCAGCTCGCGCTTAATCCTCAATCGATGCCGACTCATGATCAAAGCCAAGACCGCAACGAACTCGACTTGCGCGAACTTGACGCCCGGGCAATTCTGCGGGCCATCTGACCAAGGGAGGAAAGTATTACGTGGAGGGGTGATGAGCTCTTCTTGGCCACTTTCAGTTGTGATCCATCTTTCGGGCTTCCATTCCAATGCATCTGGCCAGTATTGCGGGTGGGTCTGTATTGCGATGATATTGGGGTATGTATTGGTGTTTGCTGGTATAACGATCGTGCGTTCTCCGATATGGATTCGCTGGGGCTCGGTGTTGGTGTATCTGGGAAGGGACATGATGGGCGGGAACAATCGGAGCGTCTCGAGCTGAGGTTATGTTAGTAGTTATCAGAGATGGGATGGATATAGCTGACCAATACAGCACGACATCGCAGTAATTTCGGAAACAATTGATTGTAGTCCCAATCCCCCATTTCCGGAGCCACAGCATGGATCTCTTCAGCAAGCCAATCCTGTACTTTCGGCGACGTTGAAAGCGAAAGTATGCTAAATGCAAGTGTATTGGCTGTAGTGTCGTGTCCGGCGAAGTTAACCAAGAACATGTTGCCATATACCTCTTCTATGGAGAGTCCTTGATTTTGGGAGCCATCGGTTTTGGTTTCGTGTGTGTTTGCAGCTCTGACAAGAGATGTCATCAGACTTCCTGCACCTGAAGTACCCTGCTTAAAGGCTGTCATCTCCTCCTCAAGCATTTGCTCCATGTGATGTTGAAAATCATCTGCAGCTTTGCCAATGCGCTGTAATGACTTTGGGACAAGTGGATGCGACAAGAATCGGCGTGGGAGCAGCAAGAGGAGAATAATGTTGTCCAGCACCGTTGCCAGAGCATCGCGGTAGGATGACGCTGTATCCAATGACGCGGCAGCTTCACTTGCAGATTTGAAATCAAAAGAGCGTCGGAATCCGGTCGCTGCGAGAATGTTCAGAGACACTGTTCGTGTATCTTGAGCGACACTGTTTATGCCCTCAGCAGAGGCGGTGGATGTAGTCCATGATGCCATCATCTGCCTTGTTTGGGTCAAAGACTCGCTCCAAACATACTTCATAATACTCTCATTGAATGGCGCGGCAAGGGCTTTGCGCTGTCTCGGCCAGTTCTTCAGGTCTGCCGTAGCGACACAAGGACCATATACTTCAAGAAGTTCTGCGACAGATTTAGCTTGAAGTAGACCATGATTTTCAATACGCCATACTGTAATTTTCCTGTGGACGCAAGAAATCTGATCGCCGCGTGAATATCTCATGCACTGCTTCTGAATCGGATACTTGCATCCATATCGAGCGGGGAGTGACGAGCGCGAATGCAGGACCGTAGCGGACGTGCGAGCTAGCTTTCTCGTAGAAGAACCATCCGCGACGCATGTAAGGGATAGATTTCGGCAACCGTTTTACTATTGATTCTGGGAGCAAGTCGATGATGGTGAAGATATGGGGCCCGATAACCTGGAATGGAATATTTAGGTAATCGACAGGCACTCGGATGAGTGGTATCCCCATGGATGAAGCCCTTTTGTAGTTGAGCTCCAGGCAGACCATACACCAGCCGATATAGGCGGCGATGGCGACGATTAGGTATTCAATCATGCTCGGCTTGAAGTCGAAAATGTAAGAGATCGTATTTCACGATGCTGAGCAAAGTAGATGCAGATATACACCACAGCCGCGGATCCGGACTGGGAAGGCTGGTCCATCATCAGGCAGTACCTTGTAGAGATCACATTTGCGCCCTTAATTCCGTCCAGTTACATTTTACCCACGGTCTTTAGTGCTTACCGTAGTGTGGCCGTGCCGCGCAAACAAGGCCGTGTTGATTGCGGTACGGCCGCCAGCATTTGATCCGGTCCGTTCGCTAGGCGAAAAAGACTCCGCTGCTTTCGTCTCGACTTCTGCATGCCGTCGGTCGAGTATCATCTGTTTCCAAAAGTGCAGCTGAATTGATTCAGAGTTCGTTACCATGCTCCTTAGCTGGACTATGTACACCCGCGATAGTGGAGTCTTCACGCGATGGGTCCATGTTTCTTCGAGCACTGACATTGTGCGGCCAGTTCCACATGCCATACACAACGAATCAAGAAAGGCTCATGGCATAAACTAACGAGAACAACTTAAAATTGGACCTTCGCTGCAGAGCACATGTCGAATGAAGTAAGTAGAAGTGTACGAAGTACAGGTCGTGAGAAGAGCAGGAGCTAGTGACGTCAGTGCACCGACCAACCAACCACGCCGGATCCAGCGGACGCTCCCTTCCAAGCACCACACCGTCGGCGAGACTGAAACGGGCCGTAATATCGAATGCAGATCACATATGCAGGCGCAGAATCGCCTTGTGTAGTACACAACCTAGACTTCGGACATCTTGTTCTCTACAAACTTACGGCAGTACTCATAGCTTCGAAGGTACGGCAGCTTTGCGTCTGCTGAGGGCAAGATGAGGCGTGCGTATGAGTTCTTTAGATCAGGACCAGGATGAAACGATTCTTGCAGTCGTGGCTAGGCTGCCTGTTCACTGTACACTTCTACACACCCACGTGGAGCACCAAAAGACGCGTACTAATGTGCAGTTACCTCATCTCTGGAAGCTTTCGACTACCAGTTCGAAGCTACCATGGCGCTAATGACGCAAGAGAACCATTAAGCTTTCCAAGGAGCTCGTTCCCGTGCATGTGTCTCGCGAAGTCGAGACTGTAGCCTTGAAGCTATCTCGGAAACATCCCGCCGGTTTTATTCCTGGCACTTCAACGTCGAATGTCCCTCGAGACGACTACGCTGGCGGAGACAGCTCCTGTCCAGATCTCAACGACTGCCGGCTACTGCCTGTAGATGGGATGGGAATCTTAGGCATGTGCAAGAATCGGTAGTTGGCAGGCTGTGACGACTGTTCGCTCTGCCCAGGCATCGCACCGCGGGTTCTAGTACCATGGAACGGCGCATATAAAGCGGACACCGCCCTCGGATTTAGAATAGTCAACTTCGCCCTACAAATTCCTCTTCAACTCACGACGACCTCACATAGCACGTCCGATTGAGCGCGATATCACGGACAATGGCCCCCCGCGCAGTCCACTTCATCCGCCACGCCGAAGGCTACCACAACTCCCTCGAAGACGAAACCATCCCGGACCCTGACCTCACCCCCAAAGGCAAACAACAATGCATGCACCTATCCACTATATTCCCCTATTTCGACCGCATCGACCTCGTCTGCGCAAGCCCCATCCGCCGCGCCTGCCAAACAGCACTTATCAGCATGCAGCCCTACCTGCAATCTGGCGAGCACAAAGTCCTCGCTCTCCCGCTTGCGCAAGAAGCGACTGATAAGCCTGCTAATACGCCGAGCCCGGCTGAGGACCTGCAGAAAGAGTTCGGGGAGGTGGTCGACTTTCATAGATGTATGGATACATATGTCGACTACGACTCTAAGAAGGGCCGGTGGGCGCCTGATGGCGATTCGCTGAAAGCACGCGCGCTGGAGTTGCGCAGGTTCTTGCGTGATCGCGACGAGCAGGAGGTCGTGGTTGTGTCACATGGAGACTTCTTGCACTACGTTTCTGGGGATTTGAACGATGATGGGACTCAGCGGGGAGGGTGGTGGAAGAACACTGAGTTTAGGAGCTTCAGGTTCTTTCCGGTCGGGCATGATGATGCGTTGTTGCAGGAGACGGAGGAGAGTGTGAAGATGAGGGATGCGAGTGGGCCGGGGATGGAGAAGGGGTCGGCGGGGCGTGAGAAGGCGGACTGATGTTTGCATGGTTTGCAAGAGTGGGAACCGATAGGAAGTGGCCTTTACTTTTGATTGGATGTATGCATCTTGTCATAGCCAATTCCAGGACGCTAAATTAGATGTGAAGCCTGAATAGGTGTGTTTGTTCGTCTCCCATGAATGCATACAGGACTAGTGATTCTTGGCGCTTCCATCGCAAGGTCGAACAAAATCTTGAGACAACAAACAAAATGTCTCAGATGGTATCACGATATAACCTGGATCCTCGCCATGTGATTTCTTCCAGGAAAGAGCAATGGTCAAATTCCAGGGATTGAATGGAAGCCGAACCTCTCCCATTACGGGTGAGCGAAAGGAGAAGCTAGAGGGTGAGTATCTCCATGTCTTCTGGAATTTGTGAGAGACACATATTGACGAGTATGACAGCACTCCGGAAGAATAACGTACCTAGGTACCTCTTTCGCGCCTGGCATGTGGGCAGTGGAGGCGCGCCGAGAGCTACTCTCAACACCATAAACGCAATCATGCCCCACGTATTTATGCCCAAAGCTCATCCTGAGTACGAGAAAAAGCGACCCAGCTTTTACGAAATGCCAGAAGCCCAACTCTATCGCATGGCTTCCGACCATTACCACACCGCGCACGATGTAGTATCCGGATTCAGTTCATGGGCTGCGTCTCTACACCTGGTGCTCTGCTACGCCATGTACCTGAAAAAGTGCAGCCGGGAAGAAGTACATGTAGCTGTGATGGATACGCATGATCTAGTAGACGAAGCGCTTGTGTGGCACGTTCCACATCTCATCCAAGGGTGGGACGACGAATATCTCGCATTTGGCCGCATCATGGGGGAAGGCTATCGCGCTGTGAAGTTTTACGATCTGGAGCAACATGGAATCCTGAACCATCTGAAGGAGATCAAGAACGGGGTGTCTGATATGTTCGGCTCTAATATCCGTGCCGACATGTTTGAAAAGCCAACAGAAAACATCTGGCTGGCGGACGTGGACAGTTTTCGGGTGATAGGATCGCTCTTTGGAAAGCTCTCGTTCCCATTCATTACGGCCTTAGCTAGTCTTCGACCTCGACATTGGCGTGCTTGTCGGAAGGCAGGAGGACATGGACCTTGGTGGCATGAGAATAAGGACAGTATCGCCAAGTTTGCAGAAGAGTTAAGGATGGATCATGTCCCGACAGGGTTACGCGACGAGCCATGGCTTGGATCCGGCATGGTGGACACAAAAGGCTTCCCGGATGTTGAGCAATGGATCGACCTAATGTCCATGTTCGCGGAGCTTCTTCCTGAGCAGCAGCAACTCCCGTCACAAGCACCGCTCCCACAGGTTTCACTACCTTTGCCAGGAGAGACAGAACAACCTGAAGCTGCGGAGACAGGAAGGAAACGGAAGAGAACGAGGGAAGATCTGCCGCCAGCAAAGCGTGCGTTACGGGACCGTAGAGAGCTCATCTACAAAGAGTGTCGAGGAGCCAGTTGTGGTAAATGTATAGCCTGTCGGCCTGCTCGTTAGACATGTCAAGGGGATACAGAGGGAGCGATTCTGGCAGATTGAGTATTTCCAGTAGTTAGTCAGTAATGTATCTTTCTCTTCGCGTCCTGAGTCAAAAAAGACAGCACGTGGATTGGGTCGGGCTCATCACCCGCGGACATTGGAGAGGCGAGGAGAGAGTGGAGCGATCGAGAATTGAGTCGCGCTCTTGGAGTCTCTTCCAAGGTCTGGGCTCCCTCCGTGTCGCTTCGTCTCCATAGTAAAAGTTTTCGCAGCCGCGTGAGCGCGAGAAATGATTCCTCAACGGCAGTTCCGCGATATAAGCACCTGAGCCTGCCTGTTACAAGACAATGTGGAGTCCGAATGCAGAGCCGCATATCCGAATTAGGCGATACTCCCGCTCGAACGCCACATTGCCGTGACATCGCGTCCTCAAAGAGCCATCCGCCGATTCCGATCTTTTGCAACAAAAGCGCACACTTGGCCGCCGACTGGGGCACCACACACGGGGTGCAAAGATGCTAGGGTTGGTTGAATGGGGCGCAGGCTGCATCGTGCGGCGTTCGATCCATGAGGCGGGCAGCATGACATCACTGACCGGTGATGTTCATGATTTAAGATTCCGGGCGCGGCTTGGCAATCCGGGATCCGCAGAAGCTTGTCCGTGCCGTGGATGCGAAGAGGTTCTTGGAGTGCTTGATGGTTCTTGTGCAGACAAATGCGTGGTGTTGAAGCTGTTCAAATATTATACCGCTCCGTGGAAGAAATGTTGTAAGTATGACGTAGCGTCTCGATACCCCACAAGGCAGATTCCCCATCCCCGAGATGTGCATGCGGTTGGTGTACTAGCAGGACCCACTCTTACAATTGCATCTGTCTGCGGTGAGAGGTCGCTTGGACGTGAATAACGTTCGCAAGCCATAGCGCCAAATCCTGCAAGCCTGGATTCTGTGAGATGACGTCCTGCGCTGCGGCACGGTGTGATGCGCACCGACCGCGACTGCTTTCATTGTCAGTGCCTTAAGACCTGCTCAACCTGCGCCGTGAACGTCCCCGCGAAATCACCTACTTCCCCCCAGCTTCTCCGGATGCTGGTCAGTGAGAGGAAACTGATTCATCCTTCCCATCGCTAGTAATATCCTTCAATATGGCTACAGCCGCGGAGGTCGAGCCCAAGATCCACGATCCCCACACGGTCGGGAATAACCAGGCCATCCTCAACGAGAAGAAAGACTCGACTTCCGATCTCGAGCACCAACACGCCGAGAACCCTACCGCAAACGCCAGCAATGCGGCTGACCGCGAACACTTCGAGAAGTACGGCACATATGAGAAATATGAGATCACCGAAGAGGACTGCTACGAGGAGCTCGGCTTCTCGTTCCCCAACAGGAAGAAATGGTTCATTCTCTCAATCATCTTCCTCGTGCAGGTCAGCATGAACTTCAACACCTCGCTGTACAGCAACGCAGTTGGCGGCATCTCCAAAGAGTTTGGTGTCAGCGCACAGGCCGCCCGTCTCGGTGCTGCGCTTTTCTTGATCACATACGCTTTCGGCTGCGAGCTGTGGGCGCCCTGGTCTGAGGAGCTCGGACGATGGCCTATTCTCCAGCTCAGTCTGTTCTTCGTCAACATCTGGCAAATCCCCGTGGGCATTGCCCCCAACTTCGGCACGATCCTGGCATTCCGTTCGCTTGGTGGTCTATCTACTGCTGGGGGATCGGTCACGCTTGCCATGGTAGCCGACTTATTTGAATCGAATGAACAGCAGTATGCTGTGGTAAGTGCTTTTTCGAGCCTTGCTCACAAACTTCAGCTAATTTTTTTAGGCCTTCATCGTCTTCTCCTCAGTCGGTGGTTCCGTCCTCGGTCCTATTGTCGGAGGCTTCGTCGAACAGTTCCTCGCCTGGCGCTGGAACATCTGGATTCAGCTCATCTTCGGGGGCGCTGTTCAGATTGCCCATGCCATCTTCGTTCCCGAAACTCGTACAACCGTCCTGATGGATAGGATCGCGAAGAAGCGCCGCGCGGAGGGCGAGAAGAATGGCAAGCCGGTGAACATCTGGGGGCCCAACGAGCTCAGGACTTTCAAAGAACGCTTCAACCCACGTGAGATCCTCATCACTTGGATGCGTCCATTCCGCATGTTCCTGACTGAGCCCATTGTTTTGGTCTTGTCGCTCCTCTCCGGTTTCTCCGATGCCATCATCTTCATGTTCCTCCAATCATACGCTCTAGTTTTTGAGCAGTGGGACTTCGCTGTATTCTCTATTGGCCTCGCATTTTGTGGAATCGGTGTCGGTTACTTTATCGCGTGGTTCAGCTTCATTCCCGCTATCAAGCGCAACGAGCGCCTCCGACGCGAGCGACCCGGCGATGAGCAGGCTCAGTACGAATCCAGACTCTGGTGGCTTCTTTATACCGCGCCATGCCTGCCAATCGGTCTCATCATCTTCGCCTGGACGTCGACTGGCCCGCCAATCCACTGGATGGGACCTATCATTGGCAGCGCTATTATCGGCATCGCCAATTATGCCATCTACATGGCTACCATCGATTACATGATCTGTGCCTATGGACCATACAGTGCGTCAGCGACCGGCGGCAACGGATGGGCTCGTGACTTCCTTGCCGGTGTGCTAACGCTTCCCGCAACCCCGTTCTTCCAGAATATCGGCGGCAAGAACCATTTGGCCAACGCATCCACCATTCTCTTCTGTATCTCCGTTTTGCTCGTCATCTCGGTCTATGTCATTTACTGGAAGGGCCCAGTTATGCGTGCTCGCAGTCCTTTCGCCCAGCAGCTCAGCTCTGCGCGCAATGAGACAGGCGGAAGGAGAGTCAGTGCATTGCCTGGCATCTATGGTTCAAGGCAGAATTCGATTACTGGTGCTGGCTCGATGCCTACTTCGAGGCGCGCAAGTGCGACTCGCGCACAGGCTGGTGAGCATAGGTACCATACTGTGGACGGCATGCAGAAGGTCAACCGGAAGGAGAATTCGCAGGTGCCTGCAGGTATTGAGCAACATTGAGAGATGTGGCCGTCTCGATTTGCTAATGCAATACTACCACTTTCATCATGAAGCCAAGTTTATGTGATGAGCTACTGTGACAGTGAAGTCGAACGCACCAGACGTCGACGAAATCCCCGCCCACCGTCCCCACAGATATGAGTTAAAGAGGCAGCGTGTATATCTTCAAAGATTTCTAGGAGGTTGAGTTGTAGCATCCTAGAGCTATGTATACATTCAGGCTCTTCTAAGCCTGTGGTGAGTATACTTCCAAACAGTATTCGAGTACTTCGCGCATATGCAAAGAAGACACGAATTTGCCGCTACTACCGATCGGGCATGGTAGGTTTCCCCGCGCCTCGGCCACGCGCTGACAGCTTCAACGCGACTCGGCAGCATCGAAGCACAACGGCGCCTCCCGAGGTATAGTCACGTTCAATCCGATGCCCGCCAATGCTGCAATGCATCAACTATACCCTGTCGTCTTGGTGTATACCGTGCGACTGAGCGACTCGAAGCCTCCCTGACAGCACCATGGCACCACAACGGTCCATACGAATCGCAGGTACTTTTACACTAACATAATATGCATCAAACGAAGCTTATTGGTTCAAACAGGATGCTCCGGATCCACCACCGACCGCCGCAATGCCATGGCCCTCCTAGCCTCAAACTATCTAAACGACCCCATCGATGTACTCGTGGGCGACTGGATGAGCGAGGGAAACATGACCGGCCGAGCGAACGCCAAAGCCACCGGTACCCTCGACGCATACGAACCCACCTTCCTTGAAGCACTCGAGCCCGCGCTCCCTCACATCGCAAAACACCGCATCAAAGTCGCCGTGAACGCCGGCGCAGCAGACACGCAGAAACTGCACGATGTGGTCACGAAGATGCTCAGGGCGAAGGGGTTGGATCTGAGCGTCGCGTGGATCTCGGGCGACGAGGTGTTGCCGCAATTACTCGCGGCGCAGGAGCGTGGGGAGGAGCTGTTTGAGAATATCTGCACGGGCCAGACGTTGGGGGATTGGGGGTTTGAACCCATCTACGCGCAGGCGTATCTCGGCGGGTTGGGGATTGCAAAGGCGTTTGAAAGAGGGGCGGATATTGTCATTTGCGGGCGGGTTAGCGATGCGAGTCCTGTTATTGGCGCGGCGTGTTGGTGGCATCGTTGGAAAAGGTCGGATTTGGATAGGTTGGCGAATGCATTCGTTGCGGGCCATTTGTCGGAGTGTTCGTCTTATAGCACTGGGGGGAACTATACGGG
>Ga0265780_10001875_pt1 | contig 29090 bp, 29 predicted proteins | sample P1T30metagenome_FD_192432 | JGI IMG/M metagenome (GOLD analysis project Ga0265780, IMG submission 192432) | Plant litter microbial communities from East Loma Ridge, Irvine, California - P1 T30 | ecosystem: Environmental > Terrestrial > Plant litter > Unclassified | place: USA: California... | reverse complement strand
GGTTTGTGCCGTCGATGCCAGATCTTGATCAAAAGAATCCTTATGTTCAGAACTACCTTATGCAAAACCATATCTGGTGGATAGAGTACAGCGGAATAGATGGTTTAAGACTGGATACCTATCCTTATAACGATCCGCAGTTTATGGCTGAATGGTCGGCCAGGCTTAAGCGGGAGTTTCCCCGCTTGTCGGTATTCGGTGAAACGCTGGTGAATAGTGTAATCAGCCAGGCATGGTTTACCCAGGGCAACACTGTAAACCGCGGTTTTGATACGCAGCTGCCCGGTATTACAGACACGCAGGTTAAAGATGCTATTTATGAGAGCCTGAACGGAAAGTTTGACTGGACTACCGGTGTGAATCGCCTGTATTCCGTTCTGGCAAATGATTTTGTATATCAGGATGCAGCAAGGAATGTAGTTTTTCTGGACAATCATGATATGAGCCGTTTTTTTTCGGTTGTGGAAGAAGACCCGGGAAAGTTCCGTTCAGGCCTGACCCTCCTGCTCACCACCCGGGGAATACCACAGGTTTACTATGGAACAGAGATCCTGATGAAGAACTTTTCTAAACCTGACGGTTTGGTGCGTATGGACTTTCCCGGTGGCTGGGCCGGTGATAAGCTGAACAAGTTCGACGGCAGCGGCAGGAGTCCCGCCGAAAATGAGGCATTCAACTTCTTTAAGACACTGGCGAATTATCGCAGGAATACTCCCGCACTGCAAACAGGCAAACTTATGCAATACGTGCCGGAAAATGGTGTGTATGTATTTTTCAGGTACGATTCCGAAAAAACAGTTATGGTGATCTGTAATAGTAACGACAGGGTTGTGAACCTGGAAACATCCAGATTTAGTGAACGTATGACGCCTTACAGGAAAGCCAGAAATGTTGTGGAGGGGACCATGTTAGAAGATCTAAAGGTAGTAAGTGTGCCGGCCAGGACGGTGATAGTGCTGGAACTTGGAGTCTGAAGATCCCTTTTCATTGGTCAATCCATTTCGACCATCGTCCGCATCTATCTTCCGCGTTTGCAACCGTCTATCGTCTGCGTTTGCAACGCGGATGTTGCGAGATCAGCGATTGTATCGCTGAAATGTTATATCATTCCTCACTCATCAACACTGCAAACGACTACCATTGCATGACGTTTGTAACAACCTCCACCGTCAATAAAAAACACAATAAATATCACAATCAATTGTTATGTTAGCTTTACCAGAATTATAAAGGCAGCTTTTATGGACATAGAATTATTGCGGGAGTATTGTATTGTTAAATCCGGTGTAACAGAATCCTTGCCTTTTGGGCCGGATACGTTGGTTTTCAAGGTAGGTGGTAAGGTTTTCTTATTGATAAGTTTAAATACGCCTACAAAATTCAACGTAAAATGCGATCCTGAACGAGCCGTTGCCTTACGTGAAGAATACACGGAAATAGTCCCCGGCTTCCACATGAATAAAAAACACTGGAACACGGTGAGCTTTGAAGGCCGGCTGAGCGATAATCTGCTGCGGGAACTTATCGATCATTCCTATGATCTGGTATATAAAAGTTTGCCGGCTAAAATCAAAGAGAGCATAAAGGACGAGGAAGAATAAAAAAAGAGCCCCGGTTTCGGAGCTCTTTTGGGGAATTTAAAGAATGCTATTACTGAGAAAGAAGTATATTATCAACAACGTGTGCTACACCATTAGTCCCTTTCAGGTCGAAGACGGTAACTTCAGCGGTATTTCCGTCGGTGTCTGAAATTTCCAGGTGACTCTGGCTGTTGATCTTAAGGGTTAATTTATCGCCGTCTATCGTTGTCAGCGTTGTTGTGCCTTTGTTGGCTGTCAATGCTTTAATAATATCAGCTTTGGTAAACTGCCCCTTTACAATATGGTTTTTAATAACCTTCTGCTCAGCCGACTGATCCTTGAACAAGGCATCTGTTTTGGTTTTATTTTCGGTAAAAGCCTTGTCGTTCGGTGCGAAAACTGTATACATTTCTCCATTAACGAGTGCAGATTCAACGCCCGATGTTTTGATCGCTGCGGCAAGAGCTGTATTATAACCGGAACCAGATATGGCTGCTACAACATCACCTGAAGCACTGCCAGATGCAGGAGATTGAGTTTGCGAATAATTCGGCCCCTTTTTTACTGTATCTGTAGTCGTAGTATCTTTCTTGGTGGTGTCTTTCTTGGTGGTGTCAGAAACCTGAGCAAAACCCTCTGTAGTAACAAATGCAATCATTGAGATCGCTAATACAAAAACTGACTTTTTCATACGTATTAATTTAAGTTAAAAAATAGATGAGTACAGTTTCTTCTATAGAATCTCCGTTTCTTAATTTTTCAGGTAAACAACTTATATAAAAACTCCTTTCCGGGCATTTTATTGTATAATTTTTCCAGGAAAGGAGTTTTGAAAGAGCCGGGAATGATTTTATCTGCCGATAAATGTCTCTCGCGGCTTCAGGTTTTATAAGGCGACTATGCGACCATCCTGTCTTTATTTCCGTTGGAAGGCTTATTCAGGAATGAGCCCCGCTCAGCTTTAAAACGGTTAAGATCGTGAGATAAAATCGCCTTTAATTCTTTGTCGAAATTTCTGGTTGGGTCTTGTACTATATTTCTATCGGGTTTCATAAGCAAGTTTTTTATTCTGATTCTGTATAAACTAAAATTGTGCCAGCGGCATTTTCAGTAATTTAAGAGCGTTGCAGTAGAAAATTGTATTCTTTTTAGTACAAAATTGAAATGTTTTATAATCCTTTTGATGTTTCTAACGTTATTGTTGAGCAAAATATTAATTTTGATTTCTAATGAGATTCCTTTTTCCCGGATTTCTTTTCGCACTCTTCGCCATAGCAGTTCCTGTAATTATACACCTGTTTAATTTCAGGAAGTTTAAAAAAGTATACTTCAGTAATGTCAGCTTTCTTAAAGAGATAGAGCAGAAAACTTCGTCGTCCAGGCAGTTACGCGATCTGTTGCTGCTGCTTATGCGGGTACTTGCCATAATATTTCTGGCTTTTGCTTTTGCCAGGCCCTATCTCCCTTCAAAAACAGGTTCAATGGCCGCAAGGCAGCAGGTTGTAAGCGTTTACATTGATAATTCTTATAGCATGGAAGCCATTAACCGTGACGGAAGTCTGCTTGATGAGGCCAAGAGACGGGCGAAGGAAGTGGCATCGGCTTATGGAATGAACGATAAGTTCCAATTGCTTACAAACGATTTTGAAGGTAAACATCAGCGGCTGATGAATTATGACGACTTCGCGGCAGCTGTTGACGGTATTAAGATCAGCGGGGCTATGAGGACGCTGGACCAGGTAATTTCCAGGCAGCAGGGGAGTTTCGCTGGAGAGCCCAATGCGCGGAAAACTGTTTATGCGATCTCAGACTTTCAGAAAAATATGCTGGCAAAAGAGCAGGCTGCCGTTGATTCGGGAGTCTCTGTACGTTTGGTACGCCTGAGCGCCAGTGATCTTCCTAACATTTCGGTCGATTCAGTCTGGTTCGTATCGCAGGTACACAGACCTGGCGACCAGGAGAAGCTCGTTGTACAGCTAAGGAACAGCTCAGATAAAAAAGCCGTTAACGTTCCCTTGAAACTTACTATAGACAAACAGCAGAAAGCCATAGCCAGTCTGAGCATTGAAGCAAGAGGCATTAGCAGAGATACCTTATCGTTCAGCGGCTTGCAGGCAGGCTGGAAGCAGGGCGAAATAGAAATTACAGATTATCCTGTAGTGTTCGATGATCATTTTCATTTCACTTTTTATGTGGAAAGCCAGATGCGGATACTTGCCATTAATGAAGGTGCGCCTAATCCTTACCTGCAGGCGGTATATCATGCCGACCCCTTTTTCTATCTCATAAATACCAACTCCGGAAGTATTGACTATTCGGCCCTGGGCTCTTATCCCCTTGTTATCCTGAATGAAGCAAAAACGGTGTCAGACGGTCTGGCAAAACAACTGAAGACTTATGTGGAATACGGAGGCGATCTGATGATCTTCCCTTCGGCCGGCGACGATCTTACAGGTTTAAAGATCCTGACTTCTACGCTGGGTACAGATATCCCCGAAAGGCTTGTCAGAGAAGATATAAAGGTTACGGCTATTAACCTGCAGCATCCTTTATTCAGGGATGTATTTGAGCGCATGCCTGCGAATATGGACCTTCCGGAAGCTAAAAGTTATGTCCAGTATACCAATCGGAGCCGCAGCAGCAGGCGGGGCATTATGGAAAGTCCCGGCCGCCGCATGTTTCTGAGCCAGTATGATATAGGGGCAGGCCGCGTTTATTTAAGTGCTGTTGCATTAAATGAGCAGCAGAGCAACCTGGTAAGGCATTCCTTGTTTGTACCGTTTATGTATCAGGCCGCTTTTTTAAGCAGTCGTGATCCGCGTTTATTCTATACCATCGGTAAAGATCAGTTCCTGCAGTCTTCGAGGATAACGCTTTCTCCTAACCAGACACTGAAGTTAAAAAAGGAAGGCTTCGAAGCCATTCCGGATACACGCCAGAATGAAAACGGCACCCTGTTGTTCATCGCAGACCAGGTGAGGGAACAGGGTAACTATAGTTTGCTTAAAGCAGACAGCCTGCTGGCACTGTATGCGTTCAACGAAAACCGCTCGGAGTCAGACATGTCTTATGTTTCAGACCAGGAACTCCGCAATAAATTCCCGGGAATGGATATGGAAGTTTTTAAGCCCGGAAAAGAGTCTGTCGATAATGCAATAAAAGCAGCAAATTATGGTGTGCAGTTGTGGAAACTTTGCCTAATTTTGGCCCTGGTTTTCCTGGCAGCTGAAATTATAATAATCAGGTACTATAAACCGGGTGAAACCAGATGAAATTAATGGACCATCACAGGCTGCGCTGGCGAACAGGAAACTTATGCAAAGATTATAGCCTCTTAATGCAGATTATTAAATGAAAAATATACTCCTCCGTTCTGTTACGATAATTCATCCTGCATCTGTTTATAACAATAAAAAAGCAGATGTATTATTTAAAGACGGCCATATTGAAGAAATTTCCGAGGCGATCGCTGCAGATGGCGAAGACCTGGTAGTGATTGATGCGGCGGGGAAATATCTGTCGCCCGGCTTTTTCGATCTTAATGCAAATTTTGGCGAGCCAGGTTATGAAACAAGGGAAGACCTGCTGAGTGGCAGTCTTGCTGCCGCTGCCGGAGGATTCACCGGGATAGCAGCGCAGCCCTCGACCAATCCGCCTGTCCATTCAAAAGCCGAAGTATCATATATCGTAAACCGCAGCAAAGAACTGCTGGCAGATGTTTATCCCCTGGGATGCATCAGCTATAACCGGGAGGGAAAAGACCTTGCAGAACTTTACGATATGCGTCTTGCCGGTGCTGTTGCTTTCAGCGACGGCGTGAGACCGGTTCAGGATTCAGGGCTGATGAGCCGTGCGCTGTTATATGCAAAAGGTTTCGACGGACTGATCTTTTCTTACCCCGAAGACGTGTCTATCGCCGGGAAGGGGAAAATGAACGAAGGGGAGATGAGCACCTATCTGGGTATGAAAGGAGTGCCTGCCCTTGCCGAGGATATGCATATATCAAGGGACCTCTATCTTGCAGAATATAATGATGCGCCTATTCACTTCAGCACGGTATCTTCAGGACGCAGTGTAAGCCTTATTCGCGAAGCAAAAAAACGCGGTATAAAGGTAACCTGCGATGTAGCTGCTCATCACCTGGTACTTACAGAACTTGAGCTGGCTGGGTTTGATACTAACTATAAAGTTAAACCGCCGCTCAGAACGGCTGCAGATGTTATAGCATTAATTGAAGGCCTTCGCGATGGAACGATAGATGCCATCGTTTCGCAGCATACCCCTCATGAGATCGAATATAAAGAAGTTGAGTTTGAGATCGCTTCTTTTGGAATAACAGGCTTTCAAACTGTACTGCCGCTTGTGCTCATGGCAGGGCTCAGCGTTGCAGAAATCGTAGAGAAACTCGCCATAAGGCCCCGGAATATATTAAACCTCCCGGTTCCTCTGTTCGAAAAAGGAGAACCTGCCAATTTCGTATTGTTTGATACGGAAGAGGAATGGCTTTTTGATGCGGCCAGCAATCAGTCAAAATCGTCTAACTCGCCATTCCTGAATCAGACACTGAAAGGAAAGGTCATCATCACAGGAAATAACAAACAACTGTTTAATAACAAAAATTAAAAAAGTATGGATAAGCTGGTAGAAAAGGCGCTTCAGGCCTCATTGCTGATGTTTGAAAAAGTAAGCGGACACGCTGTTGCTGAATTTAAAACCAGGATAACAGAGGTGTTTGATTCTGAAGCCGCATTTATGGATAAAGTGTCTGAAATGGATGAAGCGGTAGATGAAGTACCCGAACTGGAGAACCTGAGAGAGGTATTCTTCGACCTGTTAATGATAAATTTCTTTGTTGAGGATGTTAAAAAACTTGAGGAGGATTATCTCGATTCGGAAGAGTGGGAACATATAGAGGAAGATACGATAGACCGGGGAACGGAACTGCTGAACGTACTGCTGTACCTTCGGGAATGTAAGGACGAGGAAATAGAAGTCGGACTGGAAGATTTCCTTAAAGAATTTTTATTGGTAGACGAAGACGAGTTCCAGGACGAACACCGTATTTATGAAGATGTTATCGCCAACCAGATCCTTATGGAGAGCAGTATAGAGGAAATTTCGCGGGTGGCTAAAGCCCTGCCGGACACTTCAGAGTTTAAGGATCTGTTTTATCCTGTTTTAAGCTTTTTCTACCAGGATAGCCCTTCGGAGCAGGATATGGCAGCCTTCATCAGCAATAGTGCCGATCCTGAATTTGATGGTCCTGTTTATGCTCTGTTAGCCGCCTTTAACCAACCTGAATAATATGGAAAATTCAATTGAAAATCTTAACAGGACGGCGGTAAACAACGGCCTGATTCTCGGAGCAATAACATTCTGTATCAATGTAGTGGTTTATTATGCTTACCCCTCAGCTATGGGCTCTACATCATTCGGTATACTGAGCCTCATCGTGGCTCTTATTCTGTATATTTATTTCATCATTGATCTGAGGAAGAAGATCGGCGGGTTCTGGTCGTTTAAAGAAGCTCTTAAGGGTATATTTCTCATGACCATCGTTTCAGCCCTCCTGGGAGCTGTACTGCAGTTTATATTTTATAAATTCATTGAACCTAATGCTTATGATAAGATTTCGGGTTATGTACTGAACAGCCTGACTGAGACTTATTCCAAGCTGGGTATGGACCAGGATACTATAGACAAGACGGTAGAGAAGATAAATGAAAGCCTGAAAAGCCAGTTCAACCCTTCCATCGGCGATTTTTTCAAAACCCTTGGTATCTCGGTTGTAATACAGTTTATTTTGTCGCTCATCTTTGCTGCTATCTTCAAAAAGGAACAGCCTTTGTTTGCTAAGGATATTGTCGAGGAATAAGATAAATTAATGGGTGGTTTTATTAATTTATTTAATAAAATTTGCACATTATTTATTCTGTATGAGTTACGGGCGTACCGTAACTCATATAATAATTCAAATTCATCATTCATAAGTGGATATATCCGTAGTAATACCTCTATATAACGAAGCTGAATCATTACCAGAGCTTATAGACTGGAATAGGAGAGTTCTCGAAGAAAACGGCTTTTCCTATGAGATCGTTTTGGTAGACGACGGCAGCAATGACGAATCATGGGAGGTAATAGAAAAGCTCTGGTCTTCTAACAGGAATATAAGGGCCGTAAGGTTTCGCCGTAACTACGGCAAGTCGGCAGCCCTGAATGTAGGGTTTGATGCTGCCGTGGGCGATGTTATTATTACAATGGATGCCGACCTGCAGGACAGTCCGGACGAGATCCCTGAACTGTACCGGCGTATAAAAGAAGAGAAATACGACCTGATATCGGGCTGGAAAAAGAAAAGGCACGATCCGTTGAGTAAAACGATTCCTACCAAATTATTCAATTCTGCCACCAGGAGCATGTCGGGTATTAATAACCTGCATGATTTTAACTGCGGACTAAAAGCCTACCGTAAGGAAGTGGTGAAGAGCATTGAGGTATATGGCGAAATGCACCGTTATATCCCGGTACTGGCCAAATGGGCAGGGTTCAGGAAGATAGGGGAGCAGGTGGTAGAACACAGGCCCCGTAAATACGGCAGCACGAAGTTCGGCTTCAGCCGTTTTATTAACGGATTCCTGGATCTGCTGTCTATATTTTTCGTTGGTAAGTTCGGAAAGCGCCCTATGCACTTTTTCGGAAGTATGGGCGTATTGAGTTTTCTGACAGGCCTGATAATGACCATCTGGCTCATTTCGGATAAGCTTATCGATATCGCTCATAACGTAAAATACCGTAATGTTACCGATCAGCCTTTGTTCTATATAGCGCTGGTGGCGATCATCGTAGGCTTCCAGCTGTTTCTTACCGGTTTCGTAGCCGAGCTGGTTTCGAGAAGTTCCTCAGAAAGGAACAATTATCAAATAGACAAGAGAATTTAAGACACCTGATGTTCTTCTCCATTATTATTCCACTATACAACCGTCCGCAGGAAATCGACGAGCTGCTGCATTCGCTGAGTCTTCAAACTTATCCGCAGTTTGAGGTGCTGGTTATTGAAGATGGTTCGCAGGTCACTTCAAAGGATATCGTGGAGAGTTATAAGGATTCGCTGGACGTAACCTATTACTTCAAGCAGAACGAGGGGCAGGGTTTTACCCGTAATTTTGGCTTTGCAAAAGCCAGGGGAGACTATTTTGTGGTTTTCGACTCAGACTGCCTGGTGCCGCAAAATTACCTTGAGACGGTAAAGAATTATCTGCTAAAACATCAGCTCGACGCTTACGGAGGTCCTGACGCTTCGCATCCCTCGTTCACCGACCTGCAAAAAGCCATCAGTTATTCCATGACCTCGCCCTTTACGACCGGCGGCATCCGTGGCAATAAAAAGAACCTCGGCGGCGCTTTTAATCCGCGCAGCTTTAATATGGGTATTTCACGTAAAGTATGGGAGGCAACCGGGGGCTTCATCCTAACCCGGCTTGGAGAAGACATCGAGTTTAGTCTCCGTATCCATTCCATGGGATTCAGAACCGGCCTTATTCCTGACGCCATCGTATACCATAAACGGCGCACCGACTTTAAAAAATTCTACAAGCAGATCCACTTTTTCGGAAGAGCCAGGGTCAATATTTATAAGCATTTTCCTTCAGAACTAAAACTGGTGCATTTTTTTCCGGCGTTATTCACATTATTTCTGTTTTTTTCGCTAATTGTTAATATTTTTAGTCTTCCGATAGCAAGCTTATGTAACATCTTCCTGGCTATAATCGTATTGTTAATATTTAGCCACTCCTGGAGTGAAACCAAATCGGTGAAAGTTGCATTTTTAAGTATATGTGCGGCGCTGATTCAACTTACCGCATACGGTTTAGGATTTATGCAGGATTTTATAAAGCGAATTATTCTTAAACACCCATGATAGATTTTCTAAAGGAAAGTACGTTTGCCGTTAATGATGTAATCAGGATCGCCTGGAAAATTCTGAAAAGCCAGTATCTTAAAATACTGGGACTGTGTTTAATGATGTTTCTCATCTTTAACCTGTCTGGTTTCCTGGCCTATTTCATCAGCGGTTTCAATTTCGGGATCAGCCTGCTCATGTTCCTGATCTTTACTATCACTTATTTTGGGTTCCAGCTTACGCTTTTCAGGTTCATCCTGCGCGTACTCGACGAGAAAAGGGAAGATGTATATGTAAAAGATTCTATTCCGACAACACGGCAGATCATCAAGTTCCTGATCGCTACGTTTTATTTCATCTTATGCATTTTCGTGGTGTACGGGGTTATTATTGTTATTGTATTCCCATTCGCCTATTTAAAGGTTCCGATGAGCGTGCTTACGCAGATCGCTACTTCGCTGGGCGTGCTCGGAATAATATTTACCTGGATCAGGATCTCTTTTTTCCCTTTCTTCATCATAGATAAAGACTGCAGTCCTTTTAAATCGATCAGGCTGAGCCTGGCAATTACCCGTGGTAACTTTACTAAAATATTGCTGTTGCTGTCCTTCCTGGCCATATTCCAGGTTTTATCTATTTTCTTTATTAATTTTGAAGGCGATTTTATTATTGCAGGTTTGTTAAACCTTATAAATTCGCTCCTGGTAATTCCTTTGTCGAGCGTGGCTATTTCGGTAGCTTACCGGCAAATGATGGACGAATACCAGGGAGACCAGGACCCGGATATTCTGGGCAATATTATCTAGAAAAATATGGGATTAAAATCGGCTTTAAGTAAGCCATTTGCCTTTTTTGCTATGCGCGGGATAAAGAAGTGGAAGGACAACCCGGTTCAGGCGCAAAAACGTGTATTTCAAAAACTGCTGACGCAGGCCAGTGCTACCGCTTTCGGAAAAGACCACCGTTTCTCTGAAATAAGTTCGTATGAAGAGTTCAGGGCCAATGTGCCTGTGCGCGATTACGAAGATCTGAAGCCTTATATAGAACGTATGGTTAAAGGCGAACCAAATGTGTTATGGCCTGGTATACCCGCTTATTTCGCCAAAACATCCGGCACCACTTCGGGTGTAAAGTACATTCCTATTTCGAAAGAATCGATGCCTGAGCATATAAAGGCTGCACGGAATGCCCTGCTTTCGTATATCGCTGAAACGGGCAATACTGATTTCGTAGACGGCAAGATGATCTTCCTGCAGGGCAGCCCCGTACTTGATAAAAAATATAAGGTGCCTACCGGAAGGTTATCTGGAATAGTGGCGCATCATGTACCGCAATACCTGCAAAGTAACCGCCTGCCTTCGTACGAAACCAACTGTATTGAAGACTGGGAAGAAAAGGTTGACCGTATAGTCGAGGAAACGTTTAACGAAGACATGCGTCTCATTTCGGGGATTCCGCCATGGGTGCAGATGTATTTTGACAGATTATCGCAGAAAGCCGGAGGGAAAAAGGTGAAGGATATTTTCAAAAACCTGAGCCTCTTTGTATATGGCGGCGTTAACTTCGAGCCTTACAGGGCCAGGATGGAAGAGTCTCTCGGGAAAAAGATAGATTCAATAGAAACTTACCCTGCTTCTGAGGGATTTATAGCTTACCAGGATTCTCAGAAAGAGAAGGGATTGCTGCTACTGGCAGATGCCGGCATTTTTTATGAGTTTATACCTGCCGAAGAGTTTTTTAATGAAAAGCCGGGGCGCCTTTCGCTGGAAGATGTGGAACTCGGAAAAAATTATGCGCTGATATTAAACACAAGTGCGGGGCTCTGGGGGTATAGCATCGGCGATACGGTTAAGTTTGTATCGAAGAACCCTTACCGTATTATAGTATCCGGGCGTATAAAACATTATATCTCGGCTTTCGGCGAACATGTGATCGGAGAAGAGGTGGAGCATGCCCTTTTATCAGTGGCAAAAGAGGAGGGTGTTGAAATAACAGAATTTACCGTGGCGCCGCAGGTTACCCCTGCTGCCGGGGAGCTGCCTTTCCATGAATGGTTCATCGAATTTACCAAGCCCCCTGCAGACCTTGCCTCTTTCAGCAAAAAGGTCGATGCCGCTTTGCAAAAGAAAAACATTTACTATTTTGACCTTATCGAAGGAAAGATCTTACAGCCGCTCGTGATCCGTTCGCTGCAGGCGGGCGCATTCAAAAATTATATGAAGGCTGAAGGGAAGCTGGGCGGCCAGAATAAGGTGCCGCGGCTGGCTAACGACAGGAAGATCGCCGAAGGGCTTAAAACGTATTACTAACAGCCTTATATTCATTCTATCGGGGCCGCATAACCAGTAAATAAACCGGAGGCTCCTTTATAACTAACAAAAAGAAAAAAATTGATAAGAAATATTGCTATCCTGGGTTCAAGCGGAAGTATCGGCACCCAGGCTCTTGAAGTAATAAGGGATAATCCCACGTTATTTAAAGCCTCTGTTCTTACGGTAAACCAGAACGCCGCCCTGCTGATCAGCCAGGCCCTGGAGTTTAAACCAGATAAGGTGGTCATCGTAGACGAAAGCAGGTATGCTGAGGTGAAAGACGCTTTGTCTGCAACCGGTATTGAGGTGCTGGCGGGAGAAGAGGCTTTATGCCAGGTGGTGCAGTATGAACCTGTCGACATGGTTCTTACGGCGCTGGTAGGCTTTTGCGGATTAAGACCTACGATTGCAGCTATCAATGCAGGAAAAGACATCGCCCTGGCCAATAAGGAAACACTGGTGGTAGCGGGCGATATCGTAACCGCCCTGGCCAAGGAAAAAGGTGTAAATATCCTGCCTGTAGATTCGGAACATTCTGCCATTTTCCAATGCCTTGCCGGCGAAGAGAAGAATGAGATCGAGAAGATCTACCTCACGGCTTCAGGCGGCCCTTTTCGCGGTAAGGATCATGCATTTCTGACTTCGGTGACTAAAAGCCAGGCTCTTAAACATCCGAACTGGGCTATGGGTGCCAAGATTACTATAGATTCAGCCTCGCTTATGAATAAAGGGCTGGAAGTGATCGAAGCGAAATGGCTGTTTAACCTCAGCGTGGAACAGATCGACGTGATCGTGCACCCGCAGTCCATCATCCATTCAATTGTTCAGTTTAACGACGGATCGATGAAGGCGCAGATGGGACTGCCTGATATGAAATTGCCTATTCAGTATGCGATAGGATATCCCGGCAGACTAAAAAGCTCTTTTCCGCGTTTTGATTTTCTGAAATATCCGCAACTGACATTCGAACAGCCTGATAAAGGTACCTTCAGAAACCTGGCTCTTGCCTTTCATGCATTGGAAACGGGGGGGAATATGCCCTGTGTGATCAACGCTGCTAATGAAATTGCAGTGGCCGAATTTTTGAACGAAAGGATAAGCTTCCTAAGGATGAGTTCGGTAATAGAAACCTGTATGAATAAAATCGCTTATATTAGCGCGCCCAGCCTGCAGGATTACTTTGATACAGACAAGGAAACACGCATTATTGCTCAGGAACTGGTAACAAACGGATAGAAACAAACTCAAAAAAGAAATATTAACGACACATGGACGGATTGGTTATGGCCGGCCAGCTTTTGCTGGGATTATCAATATTAATAGTATTACACGAACTGGGGCACTTTGTTGCTGCCCGCGCCTTCGGAATCAAAGTTGAAAAGTTCTATCTTTTTTTCGATGCCTGGGGTTTTAAATTATTCAGCTTTAAATATAAGGACTGCGAATACGGGATAGGCTGGCTTCCTCTGGGAGGTTATGTCAAGATAGCCGGAATGATAGATGAATCGATGGATACCGACCAGTTATCGGGACCGGCACAACCCTGGGAGTTTCGCTCTAAACCAGCCTGGCAGCGGCTTATCGTAATGCTGGCAGGTATTGCCGTAAATATCGTTCTGGGGATCTTTATATTCTGGATGATCACCTTTAAGGCGGGCGAAACTTTTATACCTAATGATAAACTGGTAAACGGGATTGTTCCCGGGAAAATAGGCTCGGAGATAGGCCTGCAGAAGGGAGACCGTATCACAGAGGTAAACGGCAAAAGCATTGTTCGCTTCGAAGAAATTACCAGCTCCAAGGTGCTTTTTGGAAACAGCCAGCTTACGGTAGACCGGAACGGCGCAGCGCAAACAATTAAAGTGCCGGGCGACATCCTGGATAAGGTGTCTGACTTTGGAATGAGTGAATTTGTTACGCCAAGGATGCTGGCTACGGTAGGGCAGGTCTCTCCAAACAGCAATGCTTTGCGGGCCGGGATAAAAACCGGCGATAAGATCGTTGCGGTGAACGGTGTTCCGGTTCGTTTCCTTGATGAGGTTAAAGAACAGCTGAAAGATCAGAAGAGTAAAACGGTAAGCATGGCTGTGTTACGCGGCACTGATACCCTCAAATTGACTCCGGCGGTCGATACTGCCGGTGCTATCGGTTTTGCTGTTGCAGCTACCGAAATCCCTGAGGAGAAAGTCGAATACGGATTGGTACAGGCCCTGCCGGTGGGTGCTTCAAAGGCATGGGGTTCATTCATGGACAATGCAAGAGGTATTGGTAAGGTAGTAACCGGTCAGGTTAAGGCGCAGAAAGCATTTACGGGGCCGGTAGGGATCGCGAATATGTTCGGCAGCGAAGTAAACTGGCTCAAATTCTGGAGCCTTGTAGGGTTATTGTCTATGGCCCTGGCCCTGATGAACCTGCTGCCTATCCCGGCTCTTGACGGCGGACATGCCCTCTTCCTGATCGTCGAGATCGTAAAAGGAAAACCGCTGAGCGATAAATTTATGGAAAAGGCCCAGATCGTTGGTTTCTTTATCCTGGTTGCCTTAATGGTGTTCGTACTTGGGAACGACATATTTAAGTATGTGATCAAGTAAGAATGAACTATTTCGAGTTTTATACTATCGCGGAATCGTTCAGTGTGGATGATGCTGCTGTAAAGCGTAAGTTTTATGAATACAGCCGCAAATATCACCCTGATTTTTACATAAGCGAAAGTCCTGAGAAGCAGCAGGAGATCCTGGAGCTTTCTACGCTTAATAACAGGGCCTTCCAGGTGCTTTCGAGTGCGCCGAAGAGGCTTGACTATATTCTGCGTTCGCACGGGCTTATAAGCGAGGGTGAGAAGTACCAGCTGCCGCAGGAATTCCTGATGGAGATGATGGATGTGAACGAAGCGCTTATGGAACTGGAATTCGATGCGGATCCGGAGGCGCTGGCCAGTGCCGGCGAACAGGTTTCGGGCATCGGGCAGGAGCTGGAAACAGAGCTGCTGATCCTTACAAACCAGTACGACAGAGTAGATAGTACAGATGAAAAAGAATCCTTGTTGTTGAAAATCAAGGATATCTATTACAGACAAAAATATTTGTTGCGAATACGCGAGAGTTTAAATAGATTTGCATCCCGCTAGAGGGAAGCCCAGGTGGCGGAATTGGTAGACGCGCTGGTCTCAAACACCTGTGATTTCGATCGTGCCGGTTCGATCCCGGCCCTGGGTACTTACCGGGCTCACGCCCAAAATCCGAGAGGGTTGCTCATAAAAAAGCAACCCTTTCTCTTTGACTTTCAGTACGTTATCATAGAACGCCGGGTCGACAAAAGTGGTTCTAAACATTTCGCCACCCCATGACAGATTATCTTTGAACACCCCCCTAATCAGGGTATGTTTCTGAATTATGTTACCTTTTTCATAAATCTGAAAGATGTTAGAAAGTTCGGGTAACAAACGCTCAATTATATCATCGTCCGGCTCTACTTTAGATTTTTTATCATCACTTAGGGCATACTCCAAAGCGGCCTTTTCTGCTTTGAGTTTTTTAAACCAAGTTTGATAGGTCGAACTTTCGATTTCATTATTCATTAACCTCTCTTCCAAATTGAAAATCTTTACGTTCACATCCTGCAAGGCTTGTACTTTTTCCCTATGTCTTTGTTGATGCAACTTTTTAGGTTCGATAAGCATGGTCTTTGCCGTCTCTTTAATATACCTGATCTGATGCGGCTGAAATGCTAGCGCCTTCAACATCTTTTCAAATGCTTCGTGCAACTTCGAGCCAGGCAGATTATAATTGGTATGCGTAGTACAGCGGTAATACAGGTGATAATTCTTTCTCCCCTTTGACCATCCGGCGGTCATGCTTTTTCCACACCAGCATTTTAACACTCCCCTCAATGGAAAATCTTCGGCAGGCTGTACCCTTGTCCGGCGCTTAGCTGAACTGATCATATTCTGTACCAACCAAAATTCGGCATCCGAAATAATAGGGTCATGTAGACCTTTGACATACTTTTCGGGTAAATCCCCAAGGGCAGGTACTTTAATCAATCCCGCATACACGCAATTTTGTAATATATCCTGAATAGTCGATTTGCCCGTCAAAGTGCATCCCATCGCTTTTGCGTTCTTATAGACGATATAAGGCGGGATGCCAGCTATATAGTCCTTAAAAATGTGTTCCACGATTAAAGCGCGCGGTTTGTCGATCTCAATCAGGTTGCGCTTGGTACCATCAATAACATTTTTATATCCATATAATGCCCGTCCTAAATAACGCCCGCTTTCCTTAGCGTTCCTAATACCCTGTTTAGTGCGTTTCCTGATGTTGAATAACTCTTTGTTCGCCATCATGTAGTCCAAAGCCCTTTTCATGAACACATCAGGGTCGGATGTGTCCAGATCAACCCGCTCACTGGTGGAAAGCACTTTTACACCATGCTTGCGTTCCAGTTCCGCGATCTTCATCAAGGCTTCCGGCAGGTTCCGGCTGAAGCGGTCATGGTCTAATACGATCAAGTACTGGCATTCCCCTTTATACTTCTTTAAATAGGCCTCTAAGGCCATATAATCGGGCCTGTCGAACGTATAACTGGATTCTCCGTTATCCTTGAACATACCGAGCATATTCAGTTTGTTTCTTCGGCAATATTCTTTAATTGATGATTCCTGATATTCCAAAGATTTTGACTGGTCTTTGGAACTTAAGCGCATATATCCTAATGCATTCATAGTTCTTCTCTTATAATTATTTCCACAATAACCCTTGCGATCAGGGTTAAAATGACTTTTTCGTTTTTATTTATTTCCTTTTTTTGCCTTTTGCCCTTTTCGGGTTTTAATCCAAAATCCTTTGTCAGGTGGTCGATGATAAGGACAGGGCGCAATCCCTTTTTCTGCTTTTCAAATGGGTTCATAATTGCTCTATTGATAAGCAATTATGAAAGTTTAAATGGCCTTACGTTGAGTAACATTGGTATAGCCCAACGCAAAAAGTTCAAGCTATTCCCGGTTAACGTCCAAAAGCAATTTTCTCAGTTCTTCGCCATCGGGAATGTGGGTATCTGAAAGGGCAATTATGGTCAACCCATGTATATTCTGTAGAAACTCCATCTTCCCTATCCTTTCAAACGCATTTCGGTTAATCCGGTCATAGTCCGGCACGATAAGCAGCTCTATAAACCCCTCAACGCCGTCAAGGTAGGTTTCCAATTGCCGCCAGCCTTTCCGCTCAAAATCAGCCCCGCTAACGCCTATATCTTGGAATGTCTCGCACAGGTTGATGTGGTTAGCGGTACAATAGTCTTTAATGTCATTTTCCTCCGGGTTATCACCGATCTCAATATGGTCTTCAATATTTTTTGAAGCATACCGTATATAAGCAATCGCATTCATGGTGTCAAATCTTTAAATATTTAACTGATTGATAAACAGGTAATTTAAGAATTTAAAAGTGCAATAACAAGCCTTTTGAGGTTATTATTTATCTATAATTCTGTGTCTTGCAGTAGATAAAATCTATATGTTTCTTCCCGGGCTAAAAGGTCTTTTTAATCAAAGAAAAGCTTGCTTCTGTAAAGGTCAAAGCAGTTGTGTTCTTTGGCAAAGCGATAATAATCTATTGCTGCATTAAGAATCGTAGAATTTGCGCTGCATATCAATTTGGAAGATTGCTCAATGACAAGCGCATTGAACATGCAGGTGTCGCTAAAGTGATAGACCGCTTTCCGTTCAACATTTCGGAAATAGAGTTTTGATTTAGATATGGGTACAATGGCCGGAAGTTGCAATACGGCAATATGCGATTTCGCCATAACAGGAAACACAAACGGCATATCACCGATACATATCTGTTCGGAGGGAAATTCGACCAAATTACCATTGATAATACCATTAGGGTCTTGATTTAGTGCCTCTTTCATAGCCGTCATAAATATTTGCAAACGCGCTAGTTGTTTAAAGCCAGGTACCTGCTTCATATCGTCTGTCTCTGAATCAGAAAGAACTCTCGTACCTGATACGGTAATCGTCATCTGGCCATGATTATACATATCATCAAACAGTTGATCGGTATTGATATTTCTCCAGAACAGGTCGATCATAAATACGTTAATGTTAGCCATTAACTCCAAAAATATCTCATTACTGATACCTATAGTGTCCGATCGAAGTAGTCTGATAGCGGCCGGCAACAAATTATCAATTGTGCCATAGGCTTCCTCAAAAAGAGAGATTGGTTTACGCAGTCCAAAATCAGTACTGTTGCGATCCATCTCAAAGAAAACACCACCACTACCTTTTCGAGCATTTTTTATTGTATCCCTTTCTTTATCATAAATGTCCATTAAACCATCACTGGCTAAAAACCCGTCTATATAATAGCGAGGCAAATAATGATGTTTCGAGGAAGATTGCTGGACAGCCTTTTCAACCGAATAGTTGGCCGATGTATCTTTAATTACAAACGTTCCTTCACTTGCTCTTTTTAGCTTTTCCCGTAATCGTTCATATTCAGCAAGTGGGTCATTCATTGGGATTGATTATTACCTATAATATTTTAACTCCTTTATCGGATACCAGGTAGATAGTTACATTCAGTTTATCCAACACACTCTTAATATTACTCATTACTTTTTCATGTCCGCCAGTATCCGGAAAGGCAATGGCAAACCGATCATTGTCGGATGTATATTTATTCATTGCCTTAAAGGTAGCAAGTAAAGCCCTTCCAACATGGTTATTAATCTGGTCGGAATCAAACGGCTTGCCATACCGCTTTGAGGTTACACTCGCACTCGTTTCTCCTTTGATCTCTATATAGGTATTCACTCCTTTTTCATCCCTAACAATAAGGTCAATTCCCCTTTGCACAGTGGTCAGTTTATCTACTATGACATGCTTGTTTTTAATAAAATACATGGCAAGAATCTCAGTTACGTGGTTTTCGTTTAACATAATTTAAGCTTCAATTACTTGTCCTTCTTTAGTGCCAAACGTATCAATCAATTCAAGGTATAATGGTAATGGTTTATTATAAGTCGGCTTGATTTGAAGCACATTTAATGTGTTAAAAAATGGTGGCATGAATACCGTATGACCGGTGTGCCGTTCTAATATCTTCCAAAGCTGCTTTGGATCTTCATGTAAATATTCTTCCATATTTTCCATATCGCTGATATGTATAAGGCTTAATGGTGCAACTTTAAATTTTCCCAAATCAAGTGGTGCAATAAGTTCCTGAAACCGTTTATTGAATATTTGAGCCATTAAAGGTGTCTGCAAAGCCTTTTCATTCACAATTAAGGCAGGAAATATCTTAATGGTTCCTTTTTGCGGAAAGCCCGGGTCAACATTTGCAACGTGGTCAGGCAGCAAGGTGATGGCCCGAACAATCTGCTTCATTCCAAATGAATCAAAGAACTTTTCCCTGCTTTCTTTATAAAACTCATTCAGTTCACCACTGTATTTCTCCTTATCATAAATACCTGTGGATTTTGCTTCAGCAAGGAAAACTTTGTCAACATATCTAACATAAATGTCCGTAAGTTCATTTTGCTCTCCATCAATCTGCATCACTAGTTCATCAAATGATTTCACTTTAAAATGCCTGGCATCTTGAGTGATGTGATCTAAAATGCTTTTAAGATAACCCTCAAAAAACTGTCCGACGATTGCACGGTAACGCTTTATATTGAAAACAGCATTGTTATTGCCATCCTTAATCGCTTTCACTTTATCAAACCAAAAATCATTAATAAATTGGCTATAACATTTTTCAAGTAGAATGGTATTATCCGTTAGCATAAAAAACGTTCCGGCATTATAAAATGGGTATTTCCTTATAGACAGTAACTTCTCATATTCTGTATTTGGAAATACCTGACTAAAGGTTTCAAAAAGCTTTTTGTTGTCTTCTTTTGGGTAGTATATAAATGTTGTATCCAATGGTAAACCAAGACCGGAGGATTTTACATTGTTTTTTCCCTCAGGATTATTGGCCATATAAAGACTCATGATCTCAAAGATGAACCGGTCAAAATTCATTTGGTACTGTTCATTGAGGTAATCTTTGGCGATCTCGCCTATATCCTGATGGGCGGTCACGAATTGCAGGAATTCATAGGCACGATAAGGAACATAAAGCTGATTGGAGCCTATATTTAGTTCATTAAGTACAAGCGTCTTAACACTGACATCTTCCAAACTCAATGCAGGTTTTTCAGCATCAATTTTAACTTCACTTAAATCCGCAGCCTGGTCTAACTCTTCCTCGTCAACTTCCTTTTTTATTTTGGTGATAGCGGTATTAACTGCGAAAAGATATTTTAGCAAATTTTCCCATGAATCCTTCATCGAGAAGTCAGGAATTACGGCAATATCTGAATTTACGATTTCTTCAAGTGCGAAAAGGCAGGTCTGCCTCGTAAAAAGCAGCGGGTAGTCACCTGGTTCCCGGACGAACTTTTGTGCCATTTTACCGTATCGCTCGTAGATTTCCTGCTGTTCGCCACTGAAATACACCAATTCTTTATCCTGGCTTTTAACGCTGTAATCGTTATGCAGCTGATTGTTAGGTTTGAGCCTATAATTAAGACCGCTAATTTCCGCTATAAGGTTTGTCCTGCATATATTTTGTATCAGCGATAACCGATCTTCCGGCTCTTCTCCAAATAAATCATGGTAGCCTAATATTGCCCGGCTCTTCGGTAGCTTAACTTTCATACTATTAATTTTCATAAAGTTATGCCTTTTAAAATGCTAACTGAAAAATACACTATGAATTCCCTATTGGTATAACCCACCATAACCCATTACACCCAAACCACACTGCTGACTTTTGAAAAAAAAGCACAGCCATGAACAGCATTAAGAAAGTACCCACCCCGAATGGCCGCAAATTCAGCGGCACACCCTACCTTAAAATTAAGCGCATCCGCACAGAACCACGTCAAAAGATACGGCAACTGCTACGGTCATTTATTCCTTTAACTGAGGTGCGAAGCACCGCAAAGAAAGACCAGTAAAACTGCACATCCAAAGAAATACTTCAGATTCATTAACCACGGAACGACGTTCCAAACCGCTATCCTAAAGGGTACGTCCGAAACACGCCAGTGTTTCGCAAGATGTATTTTCGCATGCGCGAAAACATCTTGCCGCCCTTACGGTCGGGGGATTTGCTCGGAACTCGCAAATCCTGGAACGTCTTAAAAGAGATGTACTATGCCAAGAAAAAAGCTGGAAGACGAGGCCGAAATATTGAGCCATAATCTCATTGTCAGGGTAAGCGAAAAACAGTTCAACAAACTGGAAAAACTGCGGTCGGAAAGTAATTGCCAGACCGTCGCCGAAATCGTGCGCCGGATACTGGCCAACCGCAAGATCCTATGTTTCTATAAAGATATCACGATGAATGCCCCATTGGAAGAACTGGCCAGTATCCGAAAAGAACTTAAAGCCATCGGCATCAACATTAACCAGGTCACCCGAAGTTTCAATACCGATAAAGCAGGCGTACATCGGGAATATTATGTGATGAAGGTGGCCGACCTCTACAAAAACGTAGATGCCAAAGTTGACCGTTTGCTCATCATCATTGCCAAACTCACTGAAAAATGGTTACGAGAATAATCAGCGGGCAAAGCATACGGGGCCTGCTCAATTACAACGAGAATAAGGTGGCCGAACGACAAGCCACACTTATTTTAGCCAGTCGGTTTGGTACGGATATCAACCAACTGGATTTCAAATCCAAACTAAGCCGTTTTGAAAATCTCACCATGCTCAATGACAGGGTAAAAACCAATGCCCTGCACATCATGCTCAATTTTGACCGGGATGATCAAGTGGATACCGCCGCCTTTCAGCAAATTGCAAACAGTTATATGGAGCGTATCGGCTTTGGCGACCAGCCTTATTTGGTGTATCAGCACAAGGATGTCAGCCACCCGCACGTTCACATTGTGACCACTAACATACAGCCCAATGGCAAACGGATAGATATACACGGCATCGGCAGGACCTTATCGGAAGCTGCAAGAAAGGAACTGGAAGTAGAATTTAACAGTAAATATTGGACAAAGCAACTTGAAAATTGGTCTTGGTCGCTGGACAATGCTTTTAATTTAATCATGTGTAATCCATACAGGTCAATGGAAAAGAGAGCCGCAATAGAAAACTTCGTTAAAATTCTTCCTAATTACTCGGGCGCTATTGACGCTTATATCGTACCAGGAGAGGCACCCAATTATGTAAAAGATACTGTAAAAGTCTCCTGGTTTGTTAGGGATTATTTGCAGGAACAAAATGGCATTTATCTATTTGAAAAAATGCCAAATAATACAAAGCAGCTTCTTCAATGTTGCCAACTTTTTGGTTGCAAAATATCGGCGGTGCCGTCCTGTGACCAATATGTTTTAAATAATTCATAGACTATCTCCGTGATAATAAATAATTATTTTTGATAGGAGTTGTTATAACGCGACGCTGTAAATAATTAAAAATCAAAGGATGGAGGAAACGCTCTACATCATCGGCAATGGGTTTGACCTCCATCACGGCATCGCTTCAAAGTATGCCGATTTCAAGACCTATTTAGCTAAGCATGACCGGGATCTGCTGTATGCTTTAGAGCAGCTATACGATTGCGATGACATCTGGGGCGACTTTGAACAAAACCTGTTAACCATTTCCCGGGAAACCTTTATGAACTATATCAGCCCGCTGTTCCCAACGAATGAAGTGGACCATGAAGATTTTACCTATGCGGAACTATACTTTTCCCAGGACAGCGCGGGTGAACTGGTTGACGAACTCACAGCAAACTTAAAGAAACATTTTCACCAGTGGATCAGGACATTAACTTTACCCGCAGGCTATGAAAAGCGGCTGCTCAGGCTTGATCCTAACGCCTTATACTTATCCTTTAATTATACCGATTTTTTAGACACGACCTACGGCGTCCTTACGCATCAGATCTGTTATTTACATGGCCAAAAGTCGGATAAAACCGGCAGCATCATTTTAGGCCACGGCGAAAGCCCGGAAAATAGCCTGGAGAACTGGCGTAAAGCCAACGAAAAAGAACGCAGGTTCCAACCCCGCCTAAAAAACAAAAGAAACAAATCCTACAACAATTCAAACCCCACTTATCTCGCCTATTTTCTCAAAGATGAAACCAAAGGTAACTGGCGCTCAGAAGCCAGGTACCACGCCATCAACTTCGCGACAGAAAGAATAGAAGATTATTACGAACGATCCTTCAAGAATTTCGAAAAAGTGCTGGAAACGCATAAAAGCTTTATTACATCGCTCCATCAAATAAAAACCATTGTCGTCATAGGGCATTCGCTATCAAAAGTTGACCTGCCTTATTTTGAGAAGATCTTAACCGTAAACGACGACCCAAACAATATCCAATGGCAGATCAGTTTCCATTCTGAAGCCAATTCAACCAGAATAAATGAGTTCGCCGGGGAATTAAAACTTTATCCGGGCCATATTCAAAAATTCAAAATAGATGAGCTTCTGCTATCATAAAATAAGTAAAGATTTCTATTAGAAGGTTATCAGGGTTATGCTATAAGATCATTTTAGATATTTGCCAACTTTTTGGTTGAAAAGTAGTCGGGTGAAGGCTCCTAACATTCTCCCGACTACAAAAATATTGATGCTATTTTATGAAACCTTTGACTTTCAAATCTTGGATTATTGGCTCAATAAGCCGCAAATAGGCTTCCAAATGCTGAAAATATTCCCGCTCAACTGTCTAACTTCAATGATTTAAAGTATTCCCGGCTAACCTATTGCAGATTCAAAATATATTTTACAAGCATCCAATTGCCGTTAGAATGACGAAAATGGCGCTTTACTAATACTCCTGAACTAATTGTAAAAATCATTTGAATAAGGAGCCGTTTTCGTTAGAAAAAAGAATATTATTAGTTTAATAATCTATAATCAACAGGGGTGAATCCTGTATGCTGTTTAAATGACCGCGTGAAGTGCTGCGGATATTTAAAGCCCAATTCATAAGCGATCTCACTCACTGATTTGGATGTATCAAATATTTTCTCTTTAGCTATATCCATGGTTTTAAGCTGGATATATTCCTGTGCCGATTTGCCAGTTTCCTTCTTGATCAGGTCACCGAAATAATTGGCAGATAAATTCAACTGATCCGCACAGTAATTAACAGAGGGTAATCCAATTTCTTTTGGCTTGTCCGAATTGAAATAACCGTTCAGTAATTCTTCAAACTTTTGAAGAATGCCTTTATTCACATTTTCACGCGTGATGAATTGACGGTCATAAAAACGTACACAATAGTTAAGCAACAGCTCAATATTACTTACAATAAGCATTTTGCTGTGTTTATCAATACCGCGCTGCAATTCGTGCCTGATCTTATCGTAGCAATCATAGATGATCTTTCGCTCGCTTTCGGATAGGTGAAGGGCCTCATGTACCTCATAAGAAAAGAAATTGTATTCGGTGATGTGGCGGCCAAGTGACGTTCCTCTAAGCAGATCAGCATGAAACACCAAAGCCTGGCCCTTCGGCTGGTAAAGTTCGCCATTATTTTCTACTCCTACTACCTGCCCCGGCCCAACAAACACTAAGGTTCCTTCCTCATAATCATAATGGTTGCACCCATAGTGCAGATCGCCGCACTTAATTTCTTTAAGAAAAACCGCGTAAAAGCCATAATTACTTCGGCGGTTCTGCCTTGCGTCTGCTTTTGACAGGTCAACAATATTGACAAGTGGGTGCAGCGTCTCATTATTGTTAAGCGCGTTATACTGACCGATCGTATCGATCTTCATCACATTTTCCATTGCTCATTTCTTTATCTAATCCAAAGATAGTCTATCTATTACCTGTTTCAGTTAGCTCGTAAGTCAATCAGTAATAATGGTAGGTACTCCAGTAATCTGTATAAGTACTGGGTTAATTATAGACCTGATATTTGTATCAGTGAATATTAAAGAAGCAAAAATACAATGAAATACAGAAGATTAGGAAACAGCGGACTTGAAGTTTCTGCCTTAGGCATGGGATGCATGAACCTAAGCTTTGGTACCGGTAAAGCCGTAGATACCAGCGATGGCGTAAAAACTATTCGTGCCGGATTTGAAAGAGGCATTACCTTTTTTGACACCGCCGAGGCTTACGGCCCATTAACTAATGAACTCTTAGTGGGTGAGGCGCTGGAGCCATTCCGTAAAGATGTCATCATTGCCACAAAATTCGGAATGATCTCCGATACCGGAATCAACAGCCGGCCGGAACATATTCGCAAAGTCGTAGAGGAATCCTTACAACGTTTAAGAACAGATTACATTGATCTGTATTACCAGCACCGCGTTGACCCTAACGTTCCAATTGAAGAGGTCGCAGGAGTATTGAAAGACTTAATCCAGGCTGGTAAGATAAGGCACTATGGCTTATCTGAAGCTGGTGCTGATACCATTCGCAGGGCACATGCCATACACCCTGTTGCTGCTGTTCAAAACCAGTATTCGATCTGGACAAGGGAGCCGGAAGAAAAAGTATTGCCGGTTTGCGAAGAGTTAGGAATTGGCTTTGTGCCTTGGGGCCCGTTGGGTACTGGTTTTCTTGCAGGTAATATCACCGCGGATACCAAGTTCGATGCAGCTACTGACCTCCGGGCTAATTTCCCCCGCTTCACCCCTGATGCCATCAAAGCCAATATGCCGCTTGTTGAAATGTTGCGCGACGTGGCAAACAGGAAAAACGCTAGTCCTGTACAAATTGCACTTGCCTGGCTCTTAGCTCAAAAACCATGGGTTGTTCCTATTCCTGGCATGGACAAGGTTGAATACATAGATGATAACATTAAGTCTGTTGAACTTGATTTAACTGCGGAAGACCTGCAAGAAATTGATAGTCGTTTATCGGAAATTAAGATACAAGGTGAGCGATTAGACGCGGGACTGTTAGGCCTTTCAGAATAACAAAATCTACAATTATGAAAAATATAACATTGAATAACGGCGTGGAGATGCCGATCTTAGGTTTCGGCGTCTATCAGATCCCTGACGCCGCAGAATGCGAAAAAAGTGTGTTAACCGCCTTGGAGACTGGCTACCGTTCTATTGATACGGCTGCCGCCTATCAGAACGAAGAAGCAGTTGGTAGCGCCATCAAAAAAAGTGGCATCGACCGAAAAGAATTGTTTATTACAACGAAGCTTTGGATCTCAAACGCGGGCTACGAAAAGGCAAAGCAGGGATTTGAGGAATCGCTTAAAAAACTTGGGCTCGACTACCTCGACCTATACCTGATCCATCAGCCATATGGTGATGTACATGGTTCTTGGAGAGCCATGGAAGAACTGTATGAGCAAGGCAAGATCCGCGCAATCGGCATCAGTAATTTCCAACCTGACCGGGTGATGGATATGATCGTCTTTAATAAGATCGTTCCTGCCGTAAATCAAATAGAAACGCACCCTTTCCATCAGCAGATCGAAACGCAGCAGTTTCTGATAGAAAACAAGGTTCAACAGGAATCCTGGGGGCCTTTTGCCGAGGGTAAAAACAATTTGTTCACAAATGAGCTGTTAGCAGCAATTGGTAAAAAGTATAACAAGTCTATCGCCCAGGTGGTATTGCGCTGGATGATCCAGCGTGATGTTGTGGTTATTCCTAAATCGGTAACCAAAGAGCGCATCATACAAAATTTCGAGGTGTTCGACTTTGAACTTTCGGGAGATGACATGGAGCAAATCAAAACCCTTGATGAAAAGCAAAGCGCATTTTTTGATCACCGCGACCCGGCTATTGTGAAATGGTTAGGCAGCAGAAAGTAAAATCATGAACACTGATCAAACAGAAGATTACAAATTACAGGTGCTTGCCATCGCCCGCCAGTTGACACAGTTGATGATTCACAGGGATACGGAAGGACTGGATAAAATTTTAGATCCGCATTTCACACTAACTCATATCACCGGTTATGTGCAGTCTAAAGACGAGTGGTTTGCTGAGATCGCCAGTGAAAGCATGAAATATTATTCTTATCAAGAGGTAAAAACCTCTTTAGTGCTAAATGGAAGCAAGGCCACTTTTATTGGCCAAAACCTCCTGGATGCCCGGATCTGGGGATCGCGTAACAACTGGCGTTTGCAACAAACCATGCAATTGGAAAACCGCAATAGCAAATGGATCATCCTTAAATCGGTAGCTACTACATTTTAATAATCATAAAAATAGAAATTATGGAAAAGAGAACATTAGGAAAAACAGGACTGGAAGTTTCAGCACTTGGATTAGGCTGCATGGGTTTAAGTTTCGGTTATGGTCCTGCCACAGACAAACAACAAGGCATTAAATTGATCAGGGAGGCTTACGAGCAAGGTATAACGTTTTTTGATACCGCAGAATGTTATGGCCCTTTTACTAATGAAGAATTGGTAGGCGAAGCATTGGCACCCTTTCGCAAGGAAGTTGTCGTGGCAACCAAATTTGGATTTGAAGACGGTGATTCGCACAAAGGGTTAAATAGCAGCCCTGCAAGGATCAGGCAAGTTGCAGAAGAATCGTTAATGCGCCTGCGAACAGATGTGATCGACCTGCTTTACCAGCACCGGGTTGACCCAAATGTACCGATGGAAGATGTTGCGGGTACGGTGAAAGACCTGATCGCTGAAGGTAAGGTAAAACACTTCGGCCTTTCGGAAGCAGGTGCTGAATCGATCCGCAAGGCGCACGCGGTACAACCTGTGACTGCTTTGCAGAGCGAGTATTCTATCTGGTTTAGGGATACTGAAAAAGAAATTATCCCAACACTGGAAGAACTGGGTATTGGTTTCGTCCCATTTAGCCCTTTAGGCAAAGGATTTTTGACAGGGGCTATCAATGAAAACACCCAATTCGATAAAACAGATTTTCGCAACTCAGTACCCCGTTTCACCGAGGAGAACCGGAAAGCGAATCAAAAATTAGTTGAGCTGCTGGGCGAGATCGCCAAACAAAAAGAAGCAACACCTGCCCAAATAGCATTGGGTTGGTTATTAGCGCAAAAACCATGGATCGTACCTATCCCGGGCACCACCAAATCACATCGCTTAACGGAAAACATAGGCGGTGCAGCGGTTGAACTTTCGAGCGATGATGTTAAAGCTATTGATGATGCATTTGCGAAAACTAATGTTCAGGGCGACCGCTATCCGGCACATTTACAAAAAAGGGTTGGCAATTAAACGAGTATCATGAAACGGTTATTAACTGTCTGTTCCCTATTCTTGATGTGCATGGTATCGGGATGTGCAAAAGCTCAAAATATGGACGATAAAAAAGTGCTGATCGTTTATCTCTCGCGAACGAACAATACGAAAGCTATTGCCGAAATCATTCATCAGCAGGCTGGTGGCAAATTAGTCGCCTTAGAACTACAAAGTCCTTATCCGGCAAACTACCAGGAAACAGTCGCGCAGGTAGCTAAAGAAAATGAAACGGGTTACCTGCCTCCGTTAAAAACGAAAGTTGAGAACATCGAACAATATGATATCATCTTTGTCGGCTTTCCAACCTGGGGGATGCAATTACCACCACCCATGAAGAGCTTTTTGTATCAGTACAACTTAGCCGGCAAAACCATCATTCCGTTCAATACAAACGCTGGATATGGCATTGGATCAACATTCCAAACAGTCCGATCACTTTGCCCTAAAAGTAAAGTATTGGAAGGTTTTACCATGAAAGGCGGCATCGAGCGTGACGGCCAGTTACTGGTGATCAAAGGAGACAATCTGATCAAGGCACAGGCTGAGGTGAAAAAGTGGCTGGCAAAGCTACCGCTGAACATCAGTAATAATGGTAGGTAATCCAGTAATGCGTATAAGCGGTGAATGGATAGAAGGCCAGAACTTTGTGTCATCAAATCATCGCTTAGTAAATGACTTTAAAATCATGATCGTATGAAAGATATTAATCGTATTAACCGCAGAGAATTCATAGTGAAGTCGGCAGTCGCCGGTATCGGGATCAGTGCTTTGGGTGGAATACCGGGCATTCTGGCAGCACCCAATCGAAACAAAAACAAAATAAAATCTACCATGGAAAACAATGTATCGAAAAAACGCAAACTCGGTTCCTTAGAGGTTACCGAACTTGGTTTCGGTTGCATGAATATCGCCTGGGCGTATGGCAATCCGCCAGCCAAGGGAGACGCTTTAAAATTAATTCAGTCTGCTTACGACCAAGGCATACGATTTTTCGATACCGCCGAAATTTACGGTCCGCATATCAGTGAACGGATTACCGGGGAAGCTTTAAAGG
>Ga0265780_10001874_pt1 | contig 29096 bp, 23 predicted proteins | sample P1T30metagenome_FD_192432 | JGI IMG/M metagenome (GOLD analysis project Ga0265780, IMG submission 192432) | Plant litter microbial communities from East Loma Ridge, Irvine, California - P1 T30 | ecosystem: Environmental > Terrestrial > Plant litter > Unclassified | place: USA: California... | reverse complement strand
CTCGTGGCCGAGCTCAGGTATACCTTCGTAGCACCCACGTTCATAGATAAAGCAATCACAATACCAAGTCACAGAAGAACCTCGTTGTTGTTATTCACCCGTACGATCGTACAAGGCCTACCAACACAAAAAAGTGATTTCTATAGCTGAATATCGGACGGACGTCCTCCTACTAGAACACCAAAATCCCTGCCTCAACTTTCCCTGCTGCCTCAATCAACCAAGCTGAGCAAACTGCACTGAGCGAGTTTTTATAGTACGCTCAGCTTGGCTTGCAAGCTCACTTATTGAGCTCAGCTCAATAGAATCGATCAAGCCGACTGAGCTGAGCTGACTTGAGCTGAGTGGCTCGCTCATTGACAAGTCTGCGGGTTAAGCTCCTGAATATGTGCTTTGCACGCTTCTTAACCTTTGTACACGTTGGCGAATTCAAGCTTTTGATGATTTTCTTCCTCCTCCCCACTTACTAAGATTCACGGCATCTCAAGTTCAACCTTGATCTGCACGTACTTTAGGTTCGGAAGATCGCCCAACTCAAGATTTTCAGCTTGCCACTAAGGTGTTTGAGGGTCAGACCACTTGGGGCCTCCGACCAGGCAGCCGGAATAACCGCAGAAATCGAACGACATCGTGGTCACATTGGCAGTCATCCGTAAAGCGCGACTCGCGAGCCAGACTCGAAGGTCACCAATGTTATTGGTGCTGAACCTGAGGAGTTGTAAGGCAAGGCGGCGCGCAGCGCGCTTCAGTGTGGATTTGACGACATGTGAGAAGGAGATTCGAGGCGTCTTCGTCTTGGAGAACTCTGCTTGCCTGTTCCAATCGGCTATACCCCCCTCCATTACCGATGTATCACGTGCGGCCGCCAAGTGCGTACATGTAGATGGTGTTGCGCAGCTCACCGGGGAGCCTGAGAAGTGGTGAATTGAGCTGGTTTTGTGCGGTGCTGCTAACTTGGTCAGTGATTTTGCAAAATAGGACAGACAGGTGCGTACATGTGCTGCATGGTGCCCTCATTTGTTTCCTCCATGGTCATGATAAGCGACAGCGTGTGTCGATCTTTCGCGATGGCCGTGGGATGATTATCTCGGAAGTGAGGTGACGACTGGAGAGTTCTGTCGACAAGGTGGAGGCAAACGCATCTGTAGCACCGAGCTAGTCTAAAAGCAGGTCAGGCGCAGGAGTGCTCGGGAAGAGTGAAGACACATGTAAGAAGAACAAAACAAGTAACAACATCCGGGAACCAGCATTGACTTCAGAGACGTATCATAGTTCTCAATAGATACGATATGGATGTCCCGCAACGGTGGAAATGTTGAAGATTGTTTGAACACGGTATGTCACCCACTTTGCCTGGCGCTCTTGAGTTCTTCATGGCTGGTTCGGACCTTATACCCACCAAAAAGGGCGAGGAGAACGCATCCGTGACTTACATGGCCGTCGCTTGCTGTGACTGGGTCAGTATGTAGTTCAGGGGCTGTCATAATAATTCACAATCATTTGGGGACATCGAGCGTACTTGATGGTAAGCGCGGCGTTCGCGTTTTTACCAGCTGCAACGCTGGCATTCTGCAATTCCCGACGTTCCTGTAGTGCGCCATATGCTGAAGAAGATTAGACTGAGAGGAATACTGCTATGACTGCTATGTTTGAACAGTACCGTTTGTGGCTGTTCGCGGCTTCGGGATGTGCATGAGACGAAATACCAATGGATGAACATGAAGAAAGTTAATGGGACGCTAGTCATTGGCTTTGGACGGGAAATACTCTGGAAGAAAACTTTGCTGTATTAAAATTTTGCCGGCGCTTCGCGCGCTATTCATGATGCGCGTTCGGCTTCTCAGTCCGCAATATGTTGAGGCCGTTGGAGGTGGCGATGCTGAACATGTTGTACTTGTCGCCCTACATCAAGAACAACCACCTCATCAGAGTCATGAAAGATGTTCGCATCTTCGTCATAGCGCTTCTTTCCGGATTTCCGTGTAGAAACCATTCGTACGCCGACGCCCAAGCCTCGTTTCCCCCTTCGTCCATGACATCGCCATGGCAAGGAATAATGCGCTCGATGTCCCATTCGGCGACGCGCTTTGCATCGTGACGCATGATCTGGTAGTCTACAGCTGCGATGTGATATATCAAGCGCCTGAACCATATGGAGCGCGGATGCGCATACTTTGCGAAAGCGTAAGACATCGGTCCTTGCTGAGATGCTGGAGCCGAGTATTGCTGTTTTCATCAACTTTGGCAAGTAAATGTCAATTTCTCACTCAACGTACCTCAGTGCATGGCAGATTCATCAATAAGTCGGACTGTATGAGCGTCTTCGTCGGCTTGTGGTACCAAGCCACGCAGTATGTGATGAAGCCCTCGAACATAACCGTCTCCACGTCATGCGCAAAGTCAAATTCGTCTTCAGGACTGCCTCTCGTCCATTCACCGCAGATGAAGTCCCATTTCACATTTTTGCGCTTCTTCTCAAGACCAGGTACGCCAATGGTCTTTGCATCCGGCCATACATCTAAGTAGCTTCTGATGGAGAGATGATGGCCCAGATCGCATGCGATGAAATGTACGCCGCCCAGTGCAGTCAGCGTGGCTTTGACATTTTGCTCGAGAGGCACGGGGTTGAGGAGAAGAATGCGTCCATCGTGGAGGCGGATTGCTGTGGCGCGGTTGCCGACGGCGACGAAATCGCGATAGCCGAATGGCGCGAATCGATTGAATGGCACGCTGAAGGTGGTGATCTCTGGCGAGACATCGCGAATTGTTGTCTTGTTTTGTGGCATACTAAGGATTGTGCATTGCTGTGTACGGTACAAGCTCTGATGAAATGCGTCGTGGCATCTGTGAGAGCGACTGTGATGATCGATGATGTCATGGTGAGCCATCCATCTCGACCTCATGTTCTGGTCTGGCCTCGGAAGTAGCAGCCTGGAAACTGATTCTGAACCTCATGAGGATGTTCAAGCATCAGTCGGGAAATCACTGCATACTACGTGTCCCAACATCATGGTCGTCCCCTTCAGCAATGCGCGTGACGAACTTCCAAATCCTCCGCTTCCACAGTGATGTAGTATTACTAGTTCTGGCTGACTTCCACTCACCTCCTCTTCCTCAACGACACTGTCTCCTGTCCCGTTCCGAATCCCCACATCTTCTTTCGTTCTAGCGCATCCTCTGTTAACAATTCGCCGTACCGTATTTCCAGATCTCTCAGCTCTTTTGTCGCTTGGTCAGAGATCAGCGAAAGGTGTGTCTTGGGAAAAAGGCCTAGCTGTGTGATTATACAACTCGACGCGCTGACACGAGAGTTTGGGCCCCATGAAGTCCAGTACATACGACGCGTTCTCCCCGACGGATGGTCCGATGGTGGAGGCGGGGAGGTAATTTCGCCGGTATAAACCACGTGTTTTGTGAAAGGAGCTAGAAAAGGGAGTACGGTCACAATTTCTCTCTGTGCGGATATGGTGATCTTATCTGGCCACTTGTTGTTGACAGAGAGCACAGAAGTGCCAATAATCCGGTGAATGAAGGCACCAGACTGTGCCAGTCCGGAGGCATCGTCGAGTCGAAGTGGATCGAGTTAGGGAGATAAAGTTACCTCTGGGACTGACATGCGCACATTCCTTGTGAGAGGAAACGGAGTCGCAGCGATTGTCAATGCACTGAGGGGGTAGATGGCCGCAACGGGCACAAGCCAAGTGTAGACCGCGATCAAGAAGGATCCCGTAAGAATTACTTGTGGGTTTACGAGCTCTAGTAGGCTGTGTCTTAACTGGAAGAGGCTCTCAACTTGAGCTAGTGCGAGAGGCTTGCCCCGTAGTACCCGCCATAGATACTGCACTGAACACACACTAACACTGCTAAGCAGGGCTGCTTTAAGTAGTGTAACCAGCAAGAGTGGGACAGCGACGGTGTACGATTGGGATATACGAGCCTGATCGCCGCTGGCTATAAAGCCGTGAAGCTGATCAAAGAGAATGTAGTGCAAGATGCTGCTCAATAGCGCTGACACAGGTTAGTCAACGTGTCAGAGTAGTCCGAGTACTTACCTAGAAAGTAGAGTCCTAGGATAGTTGCAACAGTCTTTTTGTGCTGGGCGAGTCGACTACCACGCTCTCGTCGCTGTGTTCGCGCTGCTACCTTCAAGCTTGGTGTAGTTTCTTCAGGGTGAACATGTTGCCCTGACTGAGAAGGAGAGTTTGGTGAAATGTCGTTCAACTAATGACCTTGGTCTCTGTATGCCGTGTCAACTGGATTCTTTGTGTATGTCGTGCTCGTCCCTTTGAGCATGCGATCGGCCACTGTCAAGTCTCGGCTTGTGGCCTCCATAGCGTGTGAACATCGAACCAATGTCAAGAGCTTGCGAGAAACGAAGGTACGACATAGCTGAGAACAATATGTTGCTACCGAAATGTACGTTAGCTAAGCATATGGCTAGAGCATTCTGGGTGAGGCTCAGCGATCCTAGGTGTTTCGGCTGCCGTCAGCCTCGCGAGATCTTCCTGACAAGGCAAAGACTAGGAATTGTACGGCGATATCGCCATTTCACGGCGATAAGACAAGGTCGTTCGGTACATCGTCCACGTGGGAGTACCTACTTGTCCCTGCAGTCGTTGCCTATTAGTTAAAGACTGCATTCACGGCGAGCGCAAGCCATTTTAGTTGTCGAGGGTCGGTTCCATTCGTGCAAGAGCAAGTCGCGCTGGCGCAGTAGGTCCAAATTGTATCGATATACAACAATCTGGAAATAGCGCACACAGTCAACAGCTTAGCTGCGCGACACTCAGTGCCGGAGGAGGGAGCTTCCTCGGGCAATTTGATTTGTGTGCATTTGTGCTGGGTACATGGTGGGTGTAGGGGCCAGGTCGGAGTGCGGGCACGCGCCGGTCTCTAACTGGCCGTCGCCTCGGCTGCATAGCCCGTCCAGGATTGGGAAGGCCACTGCATCATCAACGTGCCAGCCATGGACCATGACTGCACTGAGGGGAAGGAACTAAGGTGAGTAGAAAGGACTTCCGCAACTACGGCCTCGCCATACTCTTCGTATCCCGCCACTTCTACCGCGAAACACACCTCCTTCCCCTCTCCCTCAACGTCTTTCGATACTACCATGTCGACTAACCTGGAATCGACAATTTTCTCGACCAACTTAGCCAGCAGCAGTGTGGTGTTCTGAAATCTTTGTCCATGAAAATCGAATCTCATGACTCAGCCGACCTTGGGAGAGTCCGGTAGATGGATCAGGTGAAAGGCTTCTGGCGTATGGTCCAGGGCTCCGCAACGTTCAAATCACTGTCGAGCCAGCCATGATGCTGTGATCGTGAAGGGGCAGGGGAGAAGAAAAGGCGGTGACACTTGGGTGTGCGACTGAGTACCTGGATAAGTACCAAGTAGTGCTCGGGTAGACTGTCAACGACTTCAACATTTGGGTGGGTCGGTACGCGAAGGAAGACGTTCCAGGGAAGATGCGACTGGAGAAGATCAGGACCGCAACTTTCAGAGGCAACACTGTCTCAAGAGTAGTAGCAGTCGCTGTCAAGACTTTTCGCGGAGGATGAAGGAGCTTGACATGCACTGCTTCGACCACCCGTCGCTCAGTGAAATCTTCACTTCCGGCCTAGGCTTCCTATCTTCTCGCCACATCGCTCGTAGAGCAAGTTCATGCCCGCCATTCTCTCAACAATTCCAATGGCCACCTCAGCGTTCTTCGAGTATACCACCAAGTCTATTTCTAGACTCATCTCCTGCCATTCAACCTAAATGTCTTCCCTCTCGACGTGCGACACGACTTGACGTTATTCCTCGAAGTGCTCGGGCAGTATATATCGAATGCGGTCGTTCGGTGACATTTTGGAACTATATGGGAGTGTCTGGAAAGCGGGCTTAGGGCCTTTGAAGAACGAAACCCCGCAAGCGCTTCTGAATATGCGGAAGGCCGCTACTGTCATCAATGACTGTCGCTCGTCACGATTCCACAACATTAACAGAATTGATGATTATCTATGTACCGGGAGTCAAACATTTCCGAAGAAGTGGAGGTTGTGATACATCTGGAGGTGGCGGAAAAGTAAGACTGGGATGAACAATGAATGAATTCAGCTCCTAGGGCTGCGCATGAGGTGCGGTAGAGATATAGAGGTGTTTGAGATCTGTCATGTACCGGTAGTGAAGCATGAATGTCACTATTTAGCTCTCGCGATGATTCATAAACCTATCCGTGCAATTCCTCCTACCTCATCACCGCTCTTGTCAACTCACCCACAACTACTTCATATTGCGACCCCAACTTCATAGTCACTTGAGTCACACGGCTATGGAATGAATGTGCCATATGACATCCGAGTGCTTCGAGGAAGATGTCGAGGATAATCCCGCTCTTCAGCAAATTGCAACGTAGATTAACGAACCTCGCTCTTGCCGCTGACAAAATCACTGACATAATACAGATCCATTCGAAACAAGCGCTACTAACCGTTCCTGCGCTTACCGTCTGAGATTTACAATCAGGTGTACGAGTATGTGCTCAGTGTAGGCGTCTACACAGTCGATGGTGACAAAGCACATATCTACATGTCCGATGATAAGATACTGGGCCCAGGTTCTCTTTGTCGTCCGAGCAGCAAAGAACAAAAGAATCGGCTCAGTGTCTTGAGCGTGTGTCGACACATGTACTACGAAGCCCACTGCCTGTCGTTCAGCCTCAACACATTCCACTTCTACAACGATGGAATCGAGCGCTTCCTCGAGAAGCTGACGTGGAACCAGCGATTGGCGATGACTCGCGTCTCTCTCTGGGCAATGGTTAGACGCGCGCAAGGTCACGTTATTGATATTTACAGCCGCCACACTCTGCATCGGCTCACGGGTCTTTCCAGTTTGAAGAAGGTCAGCGTAACGCTTGATGCATGGCATCTCACTGAGAACGAACGTGTGGAGGAGGCTGAGCGGCAGATGAAAGATTTGCTGGGAGCAGATTTCAGGCCGGAGCTGGAGGTGGTGGTGTATGTGCGGCGGACGGGTGCTCGAAGAACCTAAGGCACGGACCGCAGGCCTAACACAAAACTAGAGGAGTACATGGTGACCATAGACTTGATCTTCAGCGCGTGGTCGTTACCCACGAAGCGCAAACTGAGACGTCGTGGAGAAGTATGCCGTGAGACTGGAAAGCAGGGAGCTACTTCACCTGATTGAGAACTGATCGAGACTGATACCTAGTTCAATAAAATTTCTCTTCCCATGTTGAATGATTGTTTCGTCGGTAAGTCGGTTCGGAATTACGCATGGGGATTGACGCTTACCTGGAAAACCTACCGGTACGAGGTTGCGGGGTAACAGTCGTCGCTGCTACCTGCCTCCTAACCCTCATCACTCAACATCACCCATGGATCTGAAAGCAGAACAGACTGTATGCCGAGATTCACGCCTGGATAAAGCTCTGCCGTCGTCTATGATCAAACAATCTCGTCCTCAAATCTACTCCATCGTTGCAAACTTTTGCAATAACTGGCGTTCGGCGCGCATCATGCCATCGAGCGATGCAGCAAGCAGACTAGATCCCACGAGTGACGTGACGGAACCAAATATCGATCTGTAAGTTGAGGCGCTTCTACATCGATGCGGATAAAGTTCTATTGCTGAAAGCTGACATGATAGTACTCGTCGCAACCAGATCAACTCAACCTTTTTGCAACTACCCGCCGAGCTCAGAGATCAGATTTACGCCTACGCTCTCGGCGGCATTGTCTGGTCTGTGAACGGAAGACTACGCGCCTTCGCCTACCGCAACGACAAAATCGATCGGAGTTACGCCGCAATTGGAGGCGTGTGCCGCCAATTTCACGACGACACAAAGCTACTCCCTTTGTGCTTGAACACGTTTCTCTTCCTTCACCCTGGCTACATCGCCCCTTTCATTGCGAAGCTCAATTCCCGTCAAAAGGCGGCCGTTTTCTATATGTCACTGCGCACGTACGTGAGCATCAGCCCGTCAGACCTTGAACATCTAGGCGCCCACAGCTCCCTCTACACGCTTCCAAATCTACGACTTCTAGATGTTATTATCTTGGCATATTCTGGAGACTCTGCTGAAAAGATCGAGGTGGCTGAGAAGGATATGAGGTCTTGGCTAGAACAGCACGCCCCACAAGGCGCGGTAATTGAGCTCAGCATCAAGACTCACTAAGGAACGAGAGAACATGTTTATGCATTTTCGCAGACGAGTTAGGGTAAGAATGGTCTCATTGAAGTTTCCTAGCTCGTTCGTAATCAATAGCGAAGGCAACGCCGAGTTGCCGACCACCAAGACCGTCGTATCACAAGTCGATCTCAGCAAAGCTGAATTACTGTTGGGAAGTATCACTGTGGCTTGGTAGAATGACGCACCGTCATTTGTCCGCAAGTAGCGCAAGCTAGCAGGCGAAATCACTTGCACATTCGCCGCAACTACAACGAATCCACGATCATCTTGCAGAAGTTCATCACTCTCAACTCATCACTCTCGGCACAACACTCTCGACACATCTTTCTCGACGCATCACTCTCAACACCATGACGCCTCCGGCTCCGCCCCATGATACTGAGCTCAAGATGGTCGTGGCCACAAATACTCTGGCTATGTAAGTAACCATTTTCTCACCGTGTACGCGCATTGATACTGATCATTGAACCCTAGCACTCGCCGCAACCAAGCGCATTCCCCACTCCTACGTCTACCGTCTGAGCTGCGCAACCAGATCTACGAGTACGTCCTCAGCGTCGGCATGTGGAAACTTAACCCCGGCGCAAAGGCATTAGCCTACGAAGAGACCGAGCACCACTACTGCAACGAGGGCATCAGAAGTGGACCAAACCAGCTTGCTCTTCTAGGAACGTGCCAACAACTCTACCACGAGACTGAGCTGCTCCCATTCACTCTCAACACGGTCTACTTCCAGCACGTTATCATCACGAAGTTCCTCAAGAAGCTTACACAACGCCAGCGCGCTGCTGTTCGGCGCATATTCCTGCACCCTATCTTCGAGACTCCCTATCCATTTGTCATTCCAAAAGTCTACCTGGGCACCCTGACCATGGACGTGCAGTTGAGACCATTGGCGATCTTGCCGAATCTGTGCCGCATTGTTGTTAAAATCCATACCGAATTTGGAATGTCAATGGAGAAAAAGGTCCAGGCGAAGAAGGAAGCGACGGAACGGCTGGAGATGGAGCTTCGAGAAGGTGTCATGATTGAGGTACGTATGGCCCACCAAGATTGAAGGTCACGCCGCTCTCTATTTGCTCGAGCCCAATGGCTGAGGCTGGAGCACCAGTTGGTTGGCCGAGGCACAGGAAAATCGGAAGATCTCGACTGTAAATGTTGGCTCGCGGGCTCTAATTCACGCACACGAGCTTGAAGATCTTGACTTCGCATGCTGGATTATATACTTCAGCGCCCAAATGGAGATCACATGGCACAGAAGATGGAGGGATACCACCAGTATTAGGGATCAATTACTAAATGGAACGTTTCCTCCTCGCCCAACGTCTATCCACATGCGTGGAACGTAGTCGCCCGACCTCAGTAACCGTGACGATCAGTCCCTCCGTGTGAAGCTCGATATATCTCATTCAATTCAATTCCACCGATATGTACCTTATTATCATGCGAGTATGTCGCTCCACACTGTCTTCTTCTCCTCAAAAGCACATCGCCACTCCAACCACCAACACCAAAGAAAGCACCGCGCGCACGCTCAGCCCAGCAGCTGAGTTTGGCATATTCTGCCTGGGTACCGGCGGTGTCGAAGTACCATTTCCACCCGTGACCATCACACTCTGCGGATTCCGGAACACGTTATCTGGGTCCAGCGTAGCCTTGATCGTCTGCAAGCGCTGCACATTCTCACCCCAATAACTCTTCTGCGGGTTCTCCAAAGCTGGGTCGACATACCCTGGATACGCACTCTGATCCGCGCCCGTCTTCTCCTGCACCAGCTTACTCAACCCATTCAAGAAGTTTTTGCTCGCATCGGAAACGGACCCGGTGAGACTGACGATGTAGTTCTGCATGAAGTACAAAGCATCGCGGTTCCAGTAAGCAGTCGTGTTTTGTGCAATGTCGGCGATCGCACCGCCTTCAAGATCCCAAATGACGAGCCAGACTATACTGCCTTTGTCAGTGGCGTTGATGTATGAGAAGATATCATTGATAGCGGAGCGCGACCAAATAGTTGCGTTGGTCGTTTTGACGCTCTTGGCGTAGAAGGGGAGAGGGAAGCCAGCCGATGCTGTGAGCGCGGGGTCGCCGAGCATCTTGAACTGGCTCGTGGTGATGGTGGACTGCATGTTGATGGACGAGTCGTTGCCAGACATGAAGGAGGGAATGTTCAAGGCGTCGAAGTCGTTTCGTGAGCCGTAATAAGTGCCAGCAATGATCATGCCAGTGGCGCTGAGCGTGATGGTACTGGAGAAGCGACGGTCGAAATTGGGCTGCGACACGAGTTTCTGCCAGCCTTCGAATGTGCCTGCATAACTCGTGATGTCCTTGGCTGTCACATTGTATGTGTACTGTGTGATGTCTGAAGGTGCGGGCGCGGTCTTCACAGTGAATTCAGTGACGATGGCAAAAGAGAAGCCAGCACCACGGATGGCGAAGAACAAGTCCGGATTAGAGGTTGCGCTGGCTGTCACGATGGTACCATTTCCTAGGACGCATTGCGCTGACACGATCTGGTCGGCTCCTAGGCCCAGCTGGCGACTGAGCATTCCGAGGCCGCCAATTGTCAAGTGGCCGCCTGAACCGATGACCCCGACCTCGCCGTATGCGATGACTCGGTTGAGGGGCTGCAGCTTCTGGGAGAGATTGCCGAGAAGGTTGCCCTGTGATCAGATTAGATGAGATTTTTGTCAAGGGGACGGGGCGCAATACCGGTTCAAAGGTTACCGTCTGGTCATCCTCTTTGTACGCGAAAGCACCCATGTTCTTCATGTCCACGACCAATGAGCCATTGAACCCTCCCAGTCCTACGCATCACGTCATAGTCAGCAATTGAATTGCCACAGTCTCTTATGGATGAAATGTTTACCGTAGTTCGCATAGCTGTGTCCACCGCTACGCGCTTGTACCGCGACTTTAGCAGTGTGTGCACATTTAACAACTTCTGACACTTGCTGCGCTGTCTTCGGAAACGTATATGCAGCCGGAGTGGTAACGTAGTTGAGATTGAACGGCCTCACGGCTCCCTGCTGGGTAGAGTACAAGCTTGCGTCGCTTCCGAGGGCTGCGTCTAGGCACTGTGTGAATGAAGAGTTAGACTGTGCAGTCGCAACAGCCGCGATGGTCGCCACCAAGAGGATCTTCATTGTCGTCAAAGGGTATCGAACGAACGGTGAATTCGGATGACGCGCAGGTAAAGAAGATATAGAAAGTGAGAAGAAGAAGAAGGCCCGTTCGGCGGCACGGCGCTCATTTGTTGGTCTTACGTGGATGTCCAGCTCGCCTCAAACTTTCGTTCAGCCTTGGAGATGACAGGTCTTACATGCGGCCGGGGGCGTTTCTCAGCCGCATTGACGTTTGTAGCTACGACGTCGTGGTACCATTCTGGGAATCCCCCCTCTTTCGAGTGGTGAACGCAGGAACGGAGCAGCATCTTGCATCATTAACATTGTAGAGCTTCACCAAGAGTGCTGGATAGCAGCCAGTGCCCAAAGATAATGCCGATGAACGTATGTGACTGCCTTTGGCCGAACCCAGGCTGCAGGGAAAAGCGAATGAGGTATGTACTTCGGAGGCAGGGCGGCGGCACTTGCATGAATCCTCGTGGGGTCGACATTTAGCGCCCGCGCATTTCCCCGCCAAACATGGCCAACAGGCTTGGCTTCAGTGCCAGCCACCGGGTTCGAACTTCAGTCCTGCCAACGCCACAGTTCCAGTTCGTCACATTCCCGAATATAGGCTCTGCTGAGTCAAAACACCAGCACAAAAACGCCATACTACCTACGTCAGTGCCTAGGTATACATCACTCTCCTGACAACTTCTTCCTTCATCGCCCCAGATGCCAAGGCATTTCGCATGCTCGCGGCCTCTCAAGCACGTGCTCACTGTTACGCGTACTCCAGGATGTACGTGAAGATCAACCAATATCCGGGGCATCCGTATCGATGTATAACGGCTTGGCAGATTGGTCGACCTGGAGCACCGTACTCTCTCCCTCGAGGTCCTAACGTGCTAGCTCAATCACATTTACCAGCAGATCTTGCCTCTGACCTACTGGAATGGCACTCGACGGATGAGTACGTAACGAGGTCATTCGGTCTGTAGAATGTATTCGAAACAAACAAACAAACTTTATTCAAATAGCATGAAACGCTACTCGTCCCACACCAACATAGAATCCATGGTATCAACCCTCCAGACCCCATCTTCTTCTTTGATCCCCGCATGTCTTGAGCGTTCAAGCAGGCGTAGCTGTCACATTGCCACCGTCCTCGATCACGATCCCACCATACACAACACCCTCCAAGATCCCAGACGCCTGGAACCCGGACCTCAAAAAGTCTTCGCCGGGGTTGGTAGGATTCTTGTTCACGCCAAAGTGATATGCGCCATTGCCGGACAGATCATTGGGCAAAGGTTCCGTCACTTGTGCGAGCGGCGCCTGGCCAGCCGACTGGAAGACCTGGATGGTGTTCGCCGTGAAATCCATCTTGAGCGCAAGATTGGTCCAGATATCCTTCGGGAAAGGCGTGGTGAAGAGGGTCTTGGTGCCAGCCGCCGTATTGCCCTGCAGCACGAGGTCGTTTTTGGTGCTGCCGTTGCTGCCGAGCAGAGTACCGGTGCGCAGCATGAACAAGTTGGCGGAGAAGTCGGCGCGCTCGAGGAACACGAGGCTGTACTCGTGAGAGACGTTGAGTGGGTGGTCGCAACTGGGGCGGAGTGAGAAGTTGAGCGTTTTGATGCCCGTGGTGGTGTTGCCGCCGCCATTGGGAATGAGTTCGGTGCGGCGGACGGCGGTTTGGGCGTTGCCTCCGGGAGCAAAGATGGACTTGTCGCTGTAATAGGTAAGTATGTTTACGAGCTGAATGGGATGGGTGGTACTTACTTGATCTGCACTTCGATTGGTTTGGCGCCAACTGCGGCGTCCAAGGTCGAGGGCTCGACGGCGGGGAAGGCGACGAGCTGGCTAAAACTGACATCTACCATGCGTAAGTGCTTGCGACATGGAATGAATTGACATCCGACTCACTTTGCCCCTTCACAAATTCAGGCCCAAAAGGCCCAGTCTCGGTATCGAAGTCCGCTGCTGTAGCGGCCGCTTTGACACGGCCGTCATACACGACGTTCGCCGCAGTCGCCTTGACGTTGGCTGCTGGTCGGGCCTGTACCATCGCGCCGATGGACAAAAGCATGAGGGAAATCTTTGCAAACATTTTGAATGAGTGACTGGAGCTAAAAAGAGCGAATGAAGGAATGTGATATCTACAAAAAAGATGAGAAGCTGTTGCTGTTAAGACATGTTGGAGTATCGATGGTACTTATGGTGGACATGCTGCGTACCGACGCGGTCCGACCAGTTTCAAATGAAGTGTCAATGATGTCGTCGGCTTTATCAGAATATCGCCGAAGGAGTTCGAGCGTGTTTCGCGGAGCATTGGCATGAACTAGCGGGCGAACGACAAGTACCTGGTACCTGGTAGAACTTCAAGCGGAGAACACTCCGCCACGCCTTTGGTGCATCTCGGTGCGCCTCGTCGGTTCTGGGCAGTATATTCCTTTATTTTCCATATTGACATCCGGGGACGATGCAGTTTGAGATTGCGCAAACAATTCATCTGCATAGCTTGACTGTTGTTACATGATAGCGAAAGACACCGGTGTTCGTCCGATGTGTACTTTGGAAAGCTAAAATGCGCGACCAGTGGACGGTATTGACGAAGAGTGAGTAAGATGAAGATGATCGAGAGATGAAATCTGCATTCTCGAAGGGCGCATCAGTACGGTTACTGCCGCCATTGATTGCACAAGACGTACGTACAGCTGCAGCTGACAACAACCTGAGCGCAATACCCGGGTACGCGCGAGTCGAGAATCCCCAAGCGGAGTGTCACTGTGCTCCTTATTAGGCCAAGACACGTCCCAACAGCGTGTGGTTTCCTCGACTTCTTGCGCACAGTAACGTGCAGCACTATCGCATTACCGTGTACTAGGACTGGACCATTCCACGATCTAGGGAAATTGTTGCACGGGTCATCTATTGAAAATGTGTGAATCGAACTTGTGGGGTTGAGTAAAAGACGGGCATGTCCGAACTACATGCCTGGCAGCTTCACGCATGTTCCGTACTCTTTCAGCATCTGCCCCACGACCACCATTCCAGCGACCGCAGGCGAGCCCGCAACGAGCAGCCACACCGCATGCTTTGCAATACTAGAAGACTTCCATCTCCCATTCACTTTCACCCCTTTCGTGTCTTCTGTGCCAAACTCAGCAAAAAGGTATCCGATGAAGCTTCCCCAGGCGAGCCAGAGCATCGTCAACGCACGCTGTAACACCGTGCTCTGCCCAGCGCGAAATTGCGACAAGATACCAATTGGAATTAACGGTGTCAGCGATATGAGGAAAGAGAGGTTGCGGCTTCGTTCAAGGTAGCGCGTGCTTCTGGGAAGAATGCGCTGTGGCCACCGAGGGTTCTGGAGAGCATAAGCCGTGTTTGATAAGAGCTGCGCATCTGGATGTATTGTGCTCGTTCGATTGTATGCAATCGGCGGCATGCTCGGAAGAAAGAGTGTTTGCTTCTGCAACGGAAACGGTGGAGTTTTAGTCGTATTGACTTTGAGCAGCGTTTGCTTGGCGGCACGAGAGGGTGGGGTGTAATTTGCGTACAGCCCGTCTGACTTGGCTTCGAACTTAACCGTGCTCTTCACAAACTCCATTCCGTCTGCGGTGGAGTACGAAGACAGCCCGATGGTTGTATCTGGTCCATATACCTCGCCCACAACTCCGTCGTAGTAACCTTCCAAGCGTTTCCGTTTTCGCTCCTCTATCATGATTTCAGAGCCCACCAGGTACACGGCATCATAATCGGGTCGACTGAGTGAGCCCAGGAGATTTATCACGCTCATCACTGCGTAAGGCGCGACAGTGAGACCAAATGCGGCGTAACCGTACTTGTCAGATTGGTTGCCACGCGTTTGGTACAGCGTACGGACTGCGAGTATGGCCTGTCCAAGTGCTAGGAGGCCCTTGATGGAGTCGTAAGCCGAAGCAATGCGATCGGTTGCATTGTCGTTTGGGAGCTCTCGCACCGGCGTGCACTGCGGCACCATAATCATCGCGTATCCTGGTTCCAACTCAGATGGCTGGCAACGAACAGTACGTGATCCAACGGAATCTGGACACTCTTGGCGGGTGTAAGTCCAGGGCACTGGATACATGTGAAGATCCAGGCTCGCCGATGGTGACAAGGACCTATCACTCAACTCGATGTGCGATAGTAATCCGTCGTCGTCATCTGAGGATGAGGAACCAACCTCCTCTTCTGCTACTCGTACGCCATCAAGTTTGGCCTTCTCAATGTCTCCCGTCGCCGAGGGTTTCCTTTGGTCGTGAGGCTGCACCACCAGTACGTTTTCGTGGATTTCGTCACCATCTCTCGGCACCCAATCACTGGCCCTTACAATCATACACAGCGCACCAGCACGACGCGCCTTCCTTAAATCTTGCTCTTCCTCCGACGATTGATCGCCGAATTTTTTCTTGATCGTTTCATATCCGACAAAGATAGCTCGGAGGCCCCGGTAGGCGCCAAATGCCGGAAACAGCAACGACGTGAGCGCGTTCGTGAGATGCGATAGCGGCCCTTCTCCCGGTAGAACAACAACGGTAAGAGCGTGCGCCACGTAGTTGACCAAGAAGAAGATGAGTATGTCCTGCCAGTCGGATGGCGTGCAGAGAATCTTTGCATTGCCATGGTTTGTTGCGCCTTCAGGGAGGGTAATTGTGATATTTGTAAGTGCATCGCGGGTAGGTGCTGCGAGTACACCAGCGGCGAACAGGGCCCCGGGGAGCAGCATTTTTGCAACGACGCTGAATCAAGAGTAGGCGACGGGCTCTTATCATATTTTCCAGCTGGTACGAGAGGGCTGTTCTCAAAAAAGAAACCCGTGTGGCTCGATTGGAGAGTTGAGTTCAGCTTTCGCGATGTGGCGCTTTCGGAACCGCCTCGGCCACTGCGGCGTTTTCGTTTTCGAGGTTTGTAGCCACCAATGTAGCCCCGCATATCTTGGCCATCAAGAACAATTGCTACTCAAAGCAAAGGTATAATTCTCGTTAGATGTCATGATTTTGCCGAGTCGATCAGATGGCGACTCTTGCTTTGCGCGAAAGTAGACTTGATGTTGCGGTTATGAGGAGAAGCAGATCACGTGCTGGTGTTCTGGTGCTACTTCCTCACTTATCGAGTACCTCTTACCTCAGCTGTATCATAGATACGTCATGTAAACAGACCCTGCTGCTGGCTTTCTGGGAGGTCCGCACAAGCAGAACAACACAACAGAACAATACACAATACTTTGATTTTCACTGCATTCTACACTCCAACACTTGAAGGAATGCCTGCTAGACACCTCGCGGCTACATGAGTGAGAAGCTTGTTCAAGATCAATGCAAATAACCTTTGCAAAACACTTGTTGTTCTCTCATTCCGAATTCTTGGGAACTCGCATACACGGTAACGTGTTTTTGACGTAGCAGAGTGCCCGGCGTCCACGCGTGACGATGCCAATAGCAGAAGTAACGGCCTTGAACACTACCGGGATCTCGATGTCGAGGACCTACACCGGAGTCAATCACGTGAAACCATTGCTCTCGGAGTGATTGTGCACTAGGCGTATCGCCGTATAGGACTTGGCTGCTGCCTTAATAACGGTAGCGCACTCATTGATGATCCTTAACAACGGGCGCCTTTTATAGCAAAGTGTCAGCCTGGCACCTCAGTTCATACGGTACACTGTGAACTGCACCTCACGTGACTGTGTTAGTCACCTGCTTACTCATCTGGTTGGGTATATAATCGCTCGCTGTAGCTCTCTTAATACAACCTTCTGCCTCATTCGTATCTGCCCTGTGCTCCAACATCCAACACAAAGGACCCTCAAGCGCCACCACACCTCGACACACGACCCTATCCGCACCTCGATCCACACCTCAATCCACATCTCGACCCAAGAAGTAGCGAAAATTATCACTATAGCAGGAGAACGCCAATCACACGCAAACGTAAAGTTGTCGAAGAAGAAATACGTGCGAAGGTATAGGGCGGCAAGGGCAGCCCGAGAAAAAGCAAAGGCGGCAGCGGAAAGCAGGGCGCGTACATCGAGGGAAGCAAATGCACTAAAGTAAGCGATTTACAAGCACCATTTACACCGAGAGGCAATTATTCTAACCATGATAGCATCACCTTGCGCAACCATGCATCTTCCACTCTGCTCCGTCTTCCTGGCGAGCTTCGCAACCGCATATACGAACACAACTTTCATGGTGCCAATTGGTTACTCAGGCGTGGGGGGCGCATCGAAGACGACAAGAAGCAGCTATCAGTTCTTCGAGTCTGTCGGCAGCTCAATCACGAGACTAGTTTGCTGCCTTTCGCCTTAGCCAAGATGTGTACGTACGTGCCCAATGTCTTCCAGTTCATCGACAGGCTCACCTTGCGCCAGAACGACGCAATCCGGATCTTTCAGCTTTATCTACACATCGGTAAAACCGGAGTGCAGCTCGGAGACAACCGGTTGTGCAAGCAATATCTTGAACAGCTTGGACGGTTTCGAAAACTACGGACATTGGAGGTGTACATTAGACTATCTAGAGATGCTGATGACGTTGAGAATGCTGTGCGGCTAGAGAAGGCGAAGCAAGAAATTGGCAGTTGGCTGTGGTTCGAGGACAAGCCTGGGTTGCGGCTTGAACTGCACGTCGACTCATTTAAGGGCAAGGAAAGATCGCGGACCTGGATGCCTGTTAAGATATTCGAAACTGTTGGACCGAATTGAGTGGAGGTAGCTAGCAGCTGCACTCTAAACAAGATCTCGTATAAAGAAGGATTGATAAACGGAAGGAGCAGAATAGAAGGCACACAATCAGTAACTGCCTAGGAAATACGCTCTCACAAGAAGAACCAGCGCGGCTCATCGTGTATGATAGTAATCCCTCTGCGTCGAATTTATGCCTCGAGTCACGTGAAGAAAGTGAATAGACACGGAGAGACAGAGAAACTTCCTGCACTCTTTATTGAAACATCTCAAACTCAGTGCATGCTGTCGAATACGGCGAAAACTGCAAAGGTTCTGGGAAGACAATAAGTCATCATGTATGATAGGTAAGCTCGTAGATTTGGAGTAGCTCCTGATTAGCCTAAAGGTAGTTGAGGACTTTTGCGATTTTCTATCGCACCAACCCGCATACAGCTACCCTCTACCCCACTACTCCCACCTAAGCAATCACCAACTTTTCCTATGAAGGCTGCGACATCGCCGCAAAGCGGCACAGAAGAGGATGAGATGTGAGCCGTCACCACATTGACACCATTGCCTGAGATATGGCTGATCATTATAGCTCGAATCGCAACAGCACGACTTCATCGCTCCTCCGCCTGCCCGCCGAATTGCGCAACCACATCTATCAGTACGCGCTTCGAGTCAACACCATCACTATCTATGATCACGGAGCCGTTGACGGAGGCCAGACATTGACGTCCTTACCTCGGGTTTGCCGCCAACTTTACAAGGAGACCTCGACCCTCATCTTCAGTCTCAACAGCTTTACATTCTCCTCACGAGCCATCGCAGCCCTACTCGATAGAGCCCGCCCAGCGCAATTGCAAGCTCTTAGGTCCATCCGTCTGCAAACGTTCATGTACGTGCTGAATGCGCGCATGTTCTATTGGAAACATTGCGAGACAATGGTGTGCTACTCGCAGGTCAGGTGCCTTGCGAATCTCCCGGGCCTTCGTCAAGTGGATGTCATGGTAGATGTAAAGTCACAGCCACGGAGGAAAGAGAGGGCGCCGCAGATTAAAAAGAGATTTAAGGAGAAGTTGCGTGATTATATGGACCTGGAGAGCAAAATCAATCTAAAGGCAAGACTTTGTTTGACGAATCTGGAAGATGAAGCAAGCGACAATTCTGATAGGGCAGTGCAGCGTCAAGAATGGTTGGATCTTTGAGATGAAGCAAATGAAGTGTTGAGACCGGGCTGAATGAGTCCGGGTCACGAAACTTGTTGGTAGACGGGCCTTCATAATACCGCCTCCTTCTTCCAGTGGACCCAAATGGGTACCAGCTCAATGAAGAGGTAGTTTTGTACGCGACAAAAGCTCGAGTAAAGGGCAGGGCGCTAATCGCAGACGGATCAGCCATCTTCGCGACGATAATGCGACGGGGCAGGAGAGAGTGATGCCCACAGGACACCCGTCCTTCGTACGCGTTGACAACCTCACATGCGAGGCTAAGAAGAACAGAATATGCATGTGCTGGCTCATGCATATTCCCGACGTGAATGAATCCACCTCTGCACTGAAGAGGCCAGAGTTTCTCTCACGACATTACTCGATAGTAATTGCTGTCGCAAGGCCAGCTGAGCGCATCGCATCACCGAGTCATAGCACGCAACGAATGTTATTCCCCTGCTCAACCTGGGTGCACATCCACTAAATATGACCTGCATAACAGCTTCTTTGCACACTCTAAGCCTTGGCGCTGGCGAGGCTGGAGCCACAGCTGCGATACTACCCACAAGCTGAAAGCTGACTACCTTCTCGACCTTGAGGCAGGCGTATGTCCGGTTACGGATGCGCTTTCGAGATTCCCGTGGAATGATAGGTGGCAGGTGGGCGTTGCTCGGCTGAAACTGATGGCTTGGTGGAGGTGCGTGGGACGTGCGTTGTTGAATTGTCACGGTGCTGCTCGACTGATGTTGAAGAGTCGACGAGTCGCGCCATTGGATGGAGGCAGTGTTGGTTGACTGATATCAGCGAGAGGGTCGAGGCCTCCATTTAGGGCCGGCCTAGAAGGGACATATATGGTTGTCGTGTACTGCAGGCTGGAGCATACAAGCGAGAATGGTGGGGTATCTGTCAACTCAAAGTACTTCGTAGCCAATAATGGCTACAACTAACTAATGTTTGACACCCAGACTTACGCGTCGTACTTTCATAGCGCACTCCTCGAAAATATTCCATTCTTCGCTCGTGTGGGGTTAACATGCATCATGAACCTCACTATGCGTAAAGAAAGGACAAAGCAGAGCAGTGGCAGAAGTTCCCATGTAAGCGTGAGTAGCCCAAAGCACGCTAAGACCCAAGGTGGAGATGGACTGTTTGATATATGACGTACTTCGAGACATTCAAGGCCTACTTTAATCTACAGGAGCATCGCAAATCGTCGGTGAGCAAGTGTTTGATTCATCTTACCTAAGCACTTCCCCCAGTCGTTGCGCAGTCATGAAGAAGGTGGAAGCTAGGATCGACATGGTCGCGACAAGGAGCGGACAGATGGAAAAAGCAAAGGATAAAGTACGCGAGCTGTTCAAGAGGGATATGGATGTAGAGGTGGTGATTCACGTGGAGTTGTGGTAGGTTTGAAGAAACCAAACCTGCCGCACGAGGGCGTCACAACAGGACTGAACGAGCGCGCCGAAGAACTCTCGGTTTTAAGAGAGTGATTAGACGTCTTGAAATTCTTCAATGAAGTAAATCACAGCAAGCTGTACGGTTGAGATTCGATACAAAACAGTCTGCGCCCCAAAGGCACGGATTCTCATGCTGCTCATGATCTTGAATATAACCACTTAACGCCCCCACGGTAGACACTCACAATAGCGACTGTGATCCCAGCCACAGTCCTTACTGCCGCGCACCTTTTAATATATGTCGAACACGCTGCGTGTCGCTGCTGTCTCTCAACTGTCTGACTTTCCAGCACTAACCGCAATCAGACCACCTCTCCACTCCTGCGCATGCCAGTCGAGCTACGCAACCAAATTTACGACTTTGTGTTTAACTACGAGTGAACAATAGGATCCAACCCGTACGCCTAGCACCGTCGCGAACATTCCTGCACCGCGCGCCACATCCTCATCCTCTTCGTGTGCCGCTAGACATACAAGAAAAACGGCTTGCTTCTATCCCGCGATACCTTTGTCTTCTATGGCCCTACGACCCTCAAATCGTTCATTGTTGGGCCCACTGTGCGGTAATGTGCAGCAGCTACTCACATCGTAATAGGAGTGATTATGACCATCTAGGTATAGAGAAAAGATCCTAACATCTAGCGGAGTTGTTGCTGTCTCTCCAGAGGTTCGCAAGGCGCTTGGTCGGCTGCACAATCCCAGGAAGATGGACGCTTGGCTTGAGATGGCGGGACTCATCCGTGCGAGAATGTTAAGGACTAGGAGGCCGGATAGCATGGAGGAGGTTGCGTGTGAGTGACTCGCGCTTGCTACACAGGATTTGAGCGAAGGAGGATTACGAGGGTGGTGGCGATTCGCGAAGGGTTGGACGACGTGAGTCGTGGTTAGTAGGTGATGTTGGGTACTTGAGGGAGACGGAAGACGGACGAATTGTGGTGGAAAGCGTACAAGCACGGAGAACGTTGGAGAGTGCAGGGCCGATGGTGCTCCGCGTAGTGACCGAGTAAGGAATACGAGTCTAGGGAGACGAGACATGTGGAAAGCTTAGGCAGATAAGTACATCATGTAGGAGATAAGGAGTGCAGTGCTCGAGGCAGCAAAAAGTAGACGAGAGTATTACGAGATGAAGAGCGATATGACTCGACACTCGAAGAAGAAGATCGAGCGCCAGTACACGACTTCTACCATCCAGACACTATTCTTGACAAGAACTGCATCACGTGAAGTAAGTAAACGGATTCAAATACTTACCTAAGCGCAAACGACTAGTAAGACCGGCGTACTTGAGCAACCCTGCCCTCTTAACCTATCTCGCTCTCACAAGCCCTCAACGTTCACACCCAGCCAACGAATCCGTCACCATGGCGTCTCCTATTACAAAGCACGAAGTCTCCCCGAGCTTGCTCGCAATGTAAGCCTCCAGCGCACACACACCACTTCCGCTTACTGACTCAGCTTTTCAGCACCCATCGCAACCAGTCCAGCCCACTACTCCGCCTACCCGCAGAACTACGCAATCGGATCTTCGACTTCATCTTCGATGGGTAGTGGTACATTGACAATACGGCATGCGCCTACCCCCCACACACCTGGGTCGAGATCGAGAGCAGCGTATCCACCCCTCGCCTTTCAATCCTATCCGCATGCCGTCAGACCTACCACGAGACCCATCTCCTGCCATTCCGCAACAACATCTTCCTCTTCGAGACTCCGAACATCAAGCATTTCGCCGCCAAGCTTACTGCCTTCCAGCGGGAGGCGGTTACACGCCTTGCAGTGGAAGTGGAAATACATCTGGACTATGATGGCAATGTGCGCATTACGTTTGGTGGGCCTGACGTGGGAGACATGCCCGCCAGTGCGTTGGAGTACCTGCCCAATCTCAAGATGATCGAGGGCAGACTTGTGAGGCACGCGGAGGATACTGAAGAGATGGTGGAGATGGCGGTAGAGGTGACACACAAATGGCTCCTCAAGGGACCGGGGTTGGAGGCTGTGGAATGCTTCGTGAGACTGTGAGTCTCGGCGCAAAGCACGTACGGTTGCCATGCTCGTGAAGCATCGGGGAGAAGTGTGTACAGATTCGAGAAGGCTTGGTACGGAGTTGGAAGCGGAGAGCATCGACCCACAACACACGGCACGCGGAAAAGACAGAGGATAGGAAGGGGTGTGTGTTAGGCGGAAAATTCTCGCGTCGCTCCTCGGGTGTGAAATTTAACACTGCAATGGAATGCCGTACACAAGTAATCACAAGAGAACTCCCACTCGCTTACCAGCCTCACATGCGGTCTCTGTCATTCCATCGCAGAAGCATAGATTGTGAAGAACACGGTAAAAACAGGACTCAACAAAAGAACGGAGAAAGAACCTCGAATTAGTAGTCGACGCGAACCTGCCCCAACCCACCCACCTCTCACAAGAACCTCCCACTACTAAACCGATCCCCAAAACCCTTACTCTCCTTCACAATCTCGCGCCGCTGCTTGTGATTCGCCGTCCCAATAACAGCCATATCCTTCTCATAATCGAACGCCCGCTTACTCGGATCATCCTCTTTCTCTTTCCCCGCGCCCTTTTCTGCATGCTGCTCGACCAAACTCTTTCCCCTCGCTGCATCAATCTTCTCCCGCATTTTGCGCTGCCTGCGCTCTTCGTCTTTGGTCCTGCGCGACTCGTGACTCGGTGCCGCGGAATTAGCTGGCGCACTTATTCCCATTGCCTCGTCTTGTAAGCGCTTGAGTTTTTGCTCGGGCGTCTCGGTCCACGCGCTGCTCATGCCTCCCGCAGCGGCATTCGCGCTCTTCCCCGTGTTGAATTTCCGGGCGCGTTGCTTGGTCGGGTCGAGGCGTGCGGCGAGGTCGTCTTGCGTGGGGGGCATGGTCATCCAGTCGTCGCGCTGGGCTTTCTTGGGCGCTGTTTCGGTGTATGTGGGTTCTGTGTCGAAGGCGGACTTGGTGGGCTGTTCGTCATCGTCGTAGGTTGCGCCTGCGGGCGGCGGCGCGGGGCCGAAGTCGTCGTCGCTGCTGTCGCTCTCGGAGTCTGAGGGGGGCTGTTGTGGGCGCTGGTTGAGGGGTGCGGGTGGGGGTGTTGGGCCTGCGATTGCTGCGCGTGGTGGTAGACTTGGGCCTGATATGGGGGAGGTTTTCGGCGGAGGTGCTGGGCCTGCGACGCGTTGGCGCTTCTCGCTGGCGGAGTCGCTGTCTTCATCGTCGGAGCGGCTTCGTTTTGCGAGGTGGGGCGGTAGTGTTGGGCCGAGTTGAGGCATTGTGAGGGTTGTTGTGGGTGGTCGTGGTGAAGGTGTTGGAGTTGAGGTGTGGAGGTGTTGGAGAGAAGTGACGTTTGAAGCTTGGGCCGGTCCAATGGTTGGCGCCCGCGATCTGCGGACTGCGCCCGGGAGCTTGATAGCAACACCATCGAGGCGAACATTCACTCCGACAATTTACAGCGTCCCTCTGGATCGTGCTTCACAAGTACACCCTATCTGTCATCATCAGCGCCCGCCACGTCCATCCAATCCGTCCTCGGACCACATAGATACCACATTTGCGCCCAGGCAGCAAGACACAGCGTCGCGAACCGCTTCACGTGCTCATACAAGACGGCACCTTTCGCATACTAGAGCTGAGGCATGGTGTGATAGAGGCGAACAAGTTCAACACGCCCAATTCCACCGCCCCATGTCCACGTGAAGGGATGCTGCGCGGACCACGAGCCTCATGAGCTCAGATTCCGATGCGAGCCACTCGAGTGCTCAGAGACACCATGAAGACGAGGAAGGCGCTCTCGAGGACTTCGAAGACGCCACAATACCTGATGAGGAGTCAATAACGGAGGAAGGCGCCACCAGTCGCAATTACCTGGGTGAAAGGGAGGGCGAGGGAGAGGAGCTTCAGTCGATAGGCGATGGAGATAATGACTTGACCTTTGCGCGAGTCAGAAGTCGAGGGACGCAAGAAGACGACGAAGAGACGGCATCCGAGCTGTCATTCCGGCCCAAGGTGGAGAGACAAGAAAGCGTCGACTCGGCGTCCATACCAGACGACACGCCGTCAATACAGGGCTCGCGCCTCTCGTCGCCCGGCAGCAGCGTCCCAGTCTCCCACAGCTCCCTCCGACCACACCGCCCAACCTCCCTCCAACCCTTCGAGCGCCGCTTTTCGTCCCGACTCTCGCCGTCTCCGCTGGCCTCTCCTCGCGCCGCCTCGCCCGCGTTCCTCTCATCTCATTCACGGCAGTCTTCGCTATCGAGCAACTTCGTCCTCCAGCAGCCAGACGATGCAGACACATCACAAGCGCCATGGGAAGTCGTGCGGTGGACCAAGCTGAAGAAGATCACGGGCCAGGTCTTCTCGGAAATCGGCAAGCGCAACTTTGGCCGGCCGACGTGTCTCAACGTTGCGGCGTCGCTGGTCATTGGCACGTCCAAGGGCTTCATACTGGTCTTTGACTACCAGCAGGTCCTGAAGTCCATCATTGGACCTGGAACGAAAGGTATAGTAGCTCGCCATCTGGATCAGGTTCATGTGTCTAATTTGGTCTGTAGCTGTCGAATGTGGCGCTGTCACGTCTCTTGCAATATCCGCAGACCACTCGACTGTCGCCGGTGGCCATGCAACGGGTCATATCTTCACTTGGGAGCTGGCGAAACCTGCGAAGCCTTTCCTTCACATTCCACCGCTGGATCGAGCATCGCTAGACGACCGGCAGTCTGATGGCCATATCTCGGGAGCTGCGGTCCTGCATCTCGGCTTTCTGGGCACGCGACATACTGCTCTCGTGTCCGCTGATGACGCAGGCATGGCATTCTCGCATCTTGCTACCAGAGGGCTGGGAGCCATTGCGAGATCAGTCAAGATCACGAGGATCCTGGGCAGATATCCATTGTCAGCCAAGTCGGCCGAAAAGCCGCGAAAACCGAGCTCAGTCCTTGCTTTTGCACCACTTCCTCTCGGCAACGTCGAGCACCCGACAGACAACATGGGCCTCACAGCGCTCCTGACGCCTTACCTGCTGGTCATCGTGTCAACCACCCCTCTGGCACAGACGCAGCACAAAGCGCAACGTCCAAAGGATGTTGCGCCGCACGGTGCCTTGAGTGGATGTCTTGCCTGGTTTCCTGCCGTCAAACTCAAGAACGCTTCGAGCGATCCGAATAAGGCAGTCTCCAAGACTAAGCTTGTGTACTGCTGGTCGAATGTCTTGACCATCTTAGACGTTGATGCAATCGTCGCTCCGCCGACGGAAAAGGAGAAGCCGACTGAACTCAAATTCAAACCTCGAAGTCGGTGGAAAGCTGAAGAAGCGATTGTCGCCGTGCAATGGCTGAGTCGATCCGTCCTTGGTGTGCTCACCATCAGCCAGCGGCTTGTCATACTTGAAGACAACACACTGCGTATGACAGACTCATTCGATCTCCTCCAGAAGCACATCTATCACTCCGACTTGTTCTCGCGACAGCTGAGACCGGTGATTGAGCAGCTGGACGAAGAGGACAACTCAATGCACGGCGTGGTTGCTGATGCATTCTACATGAGCTTTCGAGCCTACAAAGGCCGGCTGTTCCTGCTCGGCTTCAATGACGCATCGATCGGTACGCTGTCAAATTGGGCTGATCGATTGATGGCTTTGATGGAGGATGGCGACTTCATTGCTGCCATTGGCCTTGCGACATCTTACTATGTTGGCGATGCAGACAAGCTGACAGTTGGCCTGCCCGATGACGACAATGCGCGACACACCCTTGTGCAAGAGAAGCTGTTCGACATGATCTCAGCCTCACTCAAATACACCTTCGCTAAGAAAGACGCAGACGCGGGCGCAAGAGAAGCACGACTGAAAGAGCTCGCTGAAGTATGCTTTACCGGCTTGCTCAGTATGAAGGAGCTGGACTTTCTCTTCGAAGAGGTCTACGATGCTTTCGAGGAAGGATCTGCCGAAAAGCCTTTCTTTGAAACGCTCGAACCCTACATCCTGGACGACGAGATTGCGAGCATACCGCCAAACGTCCTGAAAGACCTCATCACATTCTACGCTTCTGCAAATCGAGGCCCTCGACTCGAAGAGATGATCTGTCGCCTCAGCACTGACACCATGGACATCAATCAAGTCACTATGCTGTGCCAGCAATATGTCTTGTACGATGCGCTAATTCACGTCTGGACCCGCACAATCCGCGATTTCATCACGCCTTTGACCAACATTCTGGAACTCATCAAGCTCGTCGACTTTGACATAGACGAGACGGAGAACATCTACCTCACTTCCGCGAAGAAGATCTTTCCGTATCTCGCCTATACTTTCACAGGTCGCGTATATCCAGGCGGCAGTTTCATGGACGACGACCAAGCGTACAGCGCGAAGAAGGACATGTACCGCTTCCTCTTCTCCGGCAAGAATCTTCAATGGCCTCCTGGGTCAAGCGACACGGTTCTGACACGCACGGACGGAGTCCAGGAACCAGCCTTCCCCTACCTGTCGCTCATCCTAGACTTTGATGCATCGAGCTTCATGAGTATGCTGAACGAAGCCTTCGAAGACAGCTTTCTGAACGGAGATCAAGAAGCCACGAATGGCACCCAAGTCAATGGCACTCGCGGTACCTCCCTCACGCCCACGCGCCAGTACATCATCAACATTCTTTTCGGCATCCTGACCACCGATAACTTCGAGCCGGAAGACATCATCTACTTCTACATGTTCATCGCGCGCAACCTGCCCAAGTACCCACAGCACATCATGCTGCCGGGCACTTCGCTGCATCAAGTCCTCGTCGGGCTGTGCAACTATCCGACAGATACCGTTCAGGAAGATTGTCAGCTCTCTGTGGAGTACCTCTTGTCAGTGTACCAACCACCGAACCCGCAGAGCTTGGTGCCGTTGTTCGAGAAGGCTGGGTTCCATCGCGTGCTGAAATCGGTTTACCGAGGTGCGCAGCAATGGGCAAAACTGCTGGAGGCTTATCTCGATGACATCGAAGACGGAGAACCAGTTTTTGGTTGTATCGCTGACATCCTACGCCCGAGCAGAGGCCTTATTAAGAAGCAGGTGGTTGAAGTCAAGGCCGTCATCGTCGACCGCGCAGCCGATCTCGCCGCCATCGATCCGACGCAGACCGCTACTACAGTCAAGCAGTATGCGTCCGACCTCCTCCAACCTGTGCTTGATGCTCTCAACCACGATACCGACGCTCAGTACCACTTCCTCGAAGCCCTGGTCGAGCCTCAACCCATCGATTCCGAACTCCCAGACCTCTTTGTTGAGCGTTACGTCCAGCTCATGTGTACCTACAACGCCTCACACGTCGCCGATTTCGTCAGCCAACTCAAGTCCGGGGACCTCGAGCTCGACTCTGTTCTTCCAGCGCTCGAAAAGAGTGGCGTCATTGATGCGGCTGTCGTTCTCATGGCGCGAGATGGAATGGCGCGGGATGCACTGGGTCGACTTGTCAAGCATCTGGCTACGCTGCAGACGGCGCTCACGGGTCTGATTGATGCAGCGCATGAGGCGCCGGATGTGCGGAACACGGAAGAGGCGGTGCATGATCTTCTTGAGGACATCAACAAGTACGTCAAGGTGGGCATATGGCTGTGTCAAGGACAGACGAGGTCGACTGGGGGTGCACCCGAGTCGCTCGCCGATAAGCGAAAATCTGCGTACCGCGAGGTGCGAGAGAGTGACCTTGCGCTTGATGAACTGTTGTGGCTCGACCTCATCGATACCGTCGTGCGACTCATCCGCGAGATTACGACGGCAGCGGCGGATCTCGACACCGCCACTGAGACGACCAGCACCGAGACCATCGACACCGCGCGCATAGTCACGACCCTCCGCTCCTCCGTCCAACAAACCTTCTCCGCACTCCTCGCATCAACCACCATCCCATCCACCACCAAGAACCCCACCCCATCCTCCCAACGCACACAACCCACTTCCAACCCCTCCTTCCTCCGCATCCTCCGCACATTCCTCACACGCGCCTCATCCTCCTCTTCCCCCGCCCTGTCCGATCTCCGCAGCGTCCTCAGCGAAATCTTCGCGGCGTACACCTTTGAAGAAACGATTCTGAGTCTGGCGAATCGCTTCTTGGATAAAGAGGGCTTTGAAAATGTGCAGGAGGTACACTCAAGACGACAAATGGGATGGAGGCCAAGAGGGCAGGTTTGTGAGGGGTGTCGTATGCGGTGCTGGGGACCGGGGGTGGGGAGTAATGGTGCGGTGTGGGAGGCTTGGGAGAAGGCTGAACGGGTGCGGATTGAAAAACGGAGTGGCGAAAGTGGTGGTGAGATGGGCGATGAAGCGAGTGGCAAGGGCAAGGGTAAGGCGGAAGTTGGTGTGCCGGCGTCGGATGAGGATGGTCTGGGTAAGTTGGTGCTTTTTGCGTGTAGGCATTTGTGGCATGTAGGGTGTTTGGAGAAGAAGGGAGGGGAACCC
>Ga0265780_10001873_pt1 | contig 29098 bp, 28 predicted proteins | sample P1T30metagenome_FD_192432 | JGI IMG/M metagenome (GOLD analysis project Ga0265780, IMG submission 192432) | Plant litter microbial communities from East Loma Ridge, Irvine, California - P1 T30 | ecosystem: Environmental > Terrestrial > Plant litter > Unclassified | place: USA: California... | reverse complement strand
TCTCAACAAAGGGTTTGTGAGGTGAGAGGGTCTTGGGAAATGCGCATGCTACGGGTCGCTTCCATCGCAGTACCAATGTTTGGAGTGGATGGCAACCGGCGTCGATGAAGGTGGATGCAGTGAAATATGCTCTTTCGATATTGATATCCCGACCTTGGGGTAATGCAGATCTGTGCTGTCAACTGTTGCTAGTAGTATTACTGCAGTAGCACAAGAAGGGTATTCAAGAGGTAATGACCCTGAACCATCGACCGCACGCTTGTGAGATTGCAAGAGTGCAATCTGGACTACTGTGCCACCGTATCTTTGGCAACTGCAAAATGATCTTGGTACCGGTATATGGGTCGTCCTTCCGTCGCAATATCGGAATCTCGATTGTCACACCTGGGGAGAATACTGTAAGTCTAGCGTGTTCGGACGCGTACAGCCCACGTTCTTACAGCGGGTACCTAGGTAGGGCTGTTCAAATGCGCGGCCACCTCATACAATGAGAAATCTCAACAGGTGCGCGGCCGTCTACGTTAGTCTGAAGACCCCAACTTCTCCATAATGATGTAGAGGCCTAGGGGATGATTGTAAAATTCCTGCCTGACATGAGGCGGGGTCTGCTTTCTTGTGGAAGCAATGAGCAGCAACTGTGGGTCATTGCAAATGAATATGGCAATGTGAACGCATACCGCCACCAAGACATGCCCAGGCAGATGCAGGCTCTCCCATTGACTATGTATCACTTACCTGGAGATTACTGACACGAGTGACATGCCGCTTGGGGAGTCTACCCACCATCAATGCTCCCGAGGTCTCAACCCACTCAACAGCCACCATCATCGCCCGTTGCAATCCTTGACTCACACGAAACGAAACGGTGACACAACGAGACGGCAACTTCAGCAGCCGAGTGCAGCCAGCAGCTGCCGGAATCCTGTCATGCAGCGTGGCATTAGCAGCGCACAGCCGACGGTTTTGCATGCGCCGGCAGCACAGCAGAAGCAATGTCGTGGTCGCAAAAGCAACGAACACGACCGATGCTGAAACCCTGCTGCGGGTGTAATGCAGCGGTCCGTAATGCCAGGTACCGAGGCCAGACCAGATGGCTTGTGGTCTCTGGCGGTTTGGTACGACCTCTTATACTTGCGTGTGGGCGAGTCGCCTCAGCGCTGAGGATTAAACCTCACGCGCCCTACCAACGAAATGAGGCATGACGTCCGCATTCTGTCGTGTTGCGACAAAAGAGGACAGCCATGCCTAACGATGCGTTGGCCATCGCAATTCCATCAATCGCATTCGCCCCGCAGTATTCGCCTCGGGATGCCGGAGATATGCAAGTCTGCGGAAAGCGCAATTCCCATAAATCTGGGGGTGTGGAGATGAAGGAGGAAACGAACGTCGCAGAGTCCCGCATACGGGCACCGTGGAAGAGGAAACTTTGACCGTCAGCGGCGTCGAAAAGTTCCACCTCTCATCGTCAGCCACACCCACATTACCTCGGCGAAGTGCCACTCTTACTTTCCTGTTAGAAAAGCCGCCGGCTGTGGCAGACGCAGACGCTCCTCTTCGAGTAGTCTCCCAAGCCTGCGTCTTGGGGCAAGCTCAGCTTTTAAAGCGTGCGCCAGCCTTCCGCATCTCGTATCTTGCTCCGGTGCCCGGACGCGCGAATAGGCGGGTCAGAAGGTTTGGTGTCGATGGCGCAAGCTTGCCGTCGTCCGATCGCTGACTGCCATGGCCTTGCTCGTATCCTTCGAGGATCGCCCTGCGCCGTATCAACGCAGGTGCATAACGGCTGAGGAACCACCCTCGGGCACTAAAAGCGCCTCACAATCCTTTGGCGTTGATGGCATGTGACGGGTTGGAGTCAAAATTGACATCGTATCAAGCTGCCGTAGGATTCTTTGCTTTGCTCAAAGTACCGGCCGTGGCTGCAGATGAGGAAGTTGCATGTGGGTGGGGAGATAGCAATGCAGGTGAAAGAAGAAATTTGGAAGGTCGTGCTCGTCCCGTCTTTGTTGTCTGCATCATCCCGTCCCGCCCTTTGCTTCTTCTGGCTTGCATCGTCATTCTCCAGAGGCGCGAGAGCCTGACCCACCACGAGCGAACTTGTCGAAGAAGCATGACTGCCCAACGGCTCACACATTCTGCATCTATTCGCCATGCGTATCAGCCATTTCCAATACCTTACTGCATTTCGCTTCTCGACCGAGGCGCCGCCTTAGGTACGTATCTCTACATCATCATGGCAGCGCTACCAGAAGTCGTCGCATCCCTGCTGACCTCGGGACCTGTGGAGCGAGACGCTGGCAGCGCAACCTCCACGTGATATGCGTCTTCCACCAATCGCCTCTAATACTGGCAATTCACTCCGCGCCAAAACAGGAAAGCGACCCTGATGCGACCCGGCCAATCGCACATCCGGAACTCAGGACCGACGACGACAAGCACAACACAGCGTCGCAGGGCTGACCCCGAGAAACCCAGTGCCCTCCACCTCGCCAGACTGCAGACTCCACGATCCTTCTCGGCTCTTGAAGTGCCAATAGGGTGTTTGTGGTGGGATAAGCCTCGAGCCTTCTCCGCACGTCATGAAGGCTAAAAGTTCCTGTCGAACCAGTTCCAGGTCGTAATTCAGCCGGGATGGCAGTCCCCTTACTCATCATTTCAGGCACGTCGTTCCGGACTCCTTGGACCGCAAAGGCGCGACTCATGTGTACCTTGCACCACACCACCGAGCTGACGGACAATATTTCTGGTAGCGCCATTGCCTAAGGTCCGGTCCGGTAAGCTCAGCGGCTAGGCTGCGATGCGAGGACGTTTGTGAAAGGAAGGAATGTGGAGGAACAAGGTGGAGGGCGTGGTGCAAAAGCAGCGACAGGGGACGCTAGCCAACGCTCGTCCTGCACATGATGCGCTCCGCAGGAGGTGAACGGTGGCCCTCGAGGGTTCTGTCGGAATGGCGTACCGCATTGCGGCGGCCTTACCCCATGGGTGAGCCACGATGACTTCAGCGCCGGCCTGCGTTGTTGTCAATGCCATGGTTGCTTTCGCTTGTGCTCGGTGTGGTCCGTCCTGAGTCGCGCGTCTTGCTTTCGTCTGGAGTAACCTGCCCCGGCCCTGCCCTTGTCGATAAGTGGCCGAAGCTAGCGAGCTTAACTCGAGAATACAAGCTGCTAGAAACGTCTCTAGAGGGCGCCTATCACACCGCCGCTGGAGCCATGCACGGCGAGCCTCATCGCACACGAAGAGCAGCCGATCAACCTAGATCACACGCTCATGCTTCCGTACCCAGCACCGGCTGCAGGACATCCTCTGCCCATTCACACGACGTCTCCGCTGAACCATGTACCATGGCCTTCTCGAAGACCACCGCTTGGAAGAAGGCGCTCTGTGAATGACCCAATTCGCCCGCGTAGCCCTTACCCCGGCCGTGCCCAGCCTAGATTAAGCCTAAGATCTTTCTCTTGCCTTGACCAGAGCACCCGCGGCTCCTCAATCTAACGATGCCAGCAGCAGCCGTTTAATAACTCTAACAAAGTTAAGATCCACACCTAGCATTCGCTTCTTAGCGGAAACTCTCCAATCTGCCAAACCAGCCACTCAAACACGCCAGCCGCTGCAAGAAATTCATATCCAGTGTGTCACGCAGCTGCTGGCGTATTCCCACCCTGTCTTTGTCCATCAACCCTTGGCCATAGTTCCATACTCTGTTGCTGATGTGTATACTGCAGCTCGACGCATACCGATCCTGACAACAGAGCATAACCGACCATCCATCTTCCCCGCAAAATGCACAAACCCCGATCTTCCAAAGCACACGATGAACGTACGTCCATGCACCTGACGCGAAAAACAGAAGGCGCAAGGACCCTACTCTACTCGCTGTCACTCCACCGTTCTGCTCTCCACGTTTTTTTCTTCCATGTTGTACCACCTTGCACAACCCACAATAATCCTCCCGCACGTAAGGACCCATCATCCGAACCCAGCAAGTTTTCTGGTTCTGGTCCATCGGATGTCCGTATACGTAGGTCGCACTTGCTTCAACCAATTTAACCACACATGCCATGGCTTTCCCTGTCACGATATGCACAAGCTATCAAGCATGTGTACATCATTTCTTCGCAACCTTTCGATCCTCTCACACCACTTCGCCCAGCTATACCCTACCCCTACCGTACATAGCTTGCCCTGCCTCGCGCTACCAAAAGCGTAGTAACGGCACTAGAACACCACACTGCGACGCACTACAACCCATGCAACCCATCGGTTCCTGAGCCTCAGAAGCCGAAATTAATCTGCTGCCAAGCACCATCCTGTACACATACCTGCATGTAGTGACGACCAGTCCTTGAGGCCATGCAGCCCACAAAGCAGGTAAAGTCTGGGGTAAAGTGTGGAGATCATGCCTTTCTTCCCCCCGTCTGGCTTCGCGTCCCTTTCCCGCCCCATCCATCCATTCCTACCACGCTATGCAGCTTGTGCGAGCAATCTAAACATGTTCGTGGTCATGTGCGTGTTTGAGACTTTGATTAGGGATGGTCAGAGAGTCTGCATGGTGATGCTTTCCATTGCCTCGCCTCCTCCTCCCCCACCCATCCGATGGTGGAAGGGAAGGATCGACGGCTGGGGCGCTGAGGGGGAAGCCGGCTTGGTGGTTTGTGGAAGCTTTTCTAGCTGAAGAAGATTCTAGTGCATGATACAAGTGGTGATGTGAAACTGTGTGTGTGCTTGCCATGTGGGTGTGCGTGAGACTCTGGGTGAGCCATGGCAGCGACCTGCGTCTGCCAACGCCCAAACGTCGTCAGTGTAATTAGTTGTTTTCGCCTTCGCGCTGTACGCGGGAAGTTTTTCATTCGTACGCTCAGCTCATTCGTAATCGTAGTATCCACATTCCTGTCTAGATCTATCCGCCCAGTTTTTCTCTTCGCCCGGAATTTCGGAACAAGTCCTCTGCGCTGCGAGAGGTGCTCACGGCCCTTGATGTGACATCGTCCCGTTGTCCGGCCGTGTACAAGAAGTGCTTGTCAAGTTGCTTGAGCGACTACTTCTTTCTAGGCAAGGGCAGAGAAGGGTATCCACATGGTTCGGTGTCCGCTAGAGGCTCCGACATCGCCTCAGGTATGAGGCGGCTGGGTAGCTGGCCAGATGGTTTGGACTAGTTTCGCTTGGATATAGAGGTACATGTCGTTCGACGACGGTGGATTGCTTGGCGATGCTGCCGCCACCACCTGTGTGTCAATCGGTCCACCGTTAGGTTAGTTAGTCAGGCACATGCAGGTAGCAGATCCACAGCAGTGACGGTAGCCGCCCTGCAAGATTGTATTGGAAGATGTGGGGTATCATTAACTTGTTCTGTTGTGTGATCGGCCGTGTCAGGTGGGTATTACTTTCGCCTCTTTGCAGTTTGTACAGGTATGGCTTTTTCCGAAGCGCCTCAAGTGTGGCCGTGTATATTGGACATGGCAGAGTGGCGGCAGGGCCAAGAAATGAGAAGTGGGTACAGCGTTTGCGTTGAAGGGTTTGAATTGCCACAATGAGATGCGGTGTTTGTAGGATAAGATGATACATAGAATGATAATACCAATATGCGCTGCAAAATCGAGCTGCGAAGGGTTGTTGTTGAAAGGAGATTGGAAACAAGGGGTAATCGCCAGCCTGCTATGATAAAATATGTCGAAACAACCACCGAAGAATTCGTATAGAGATGCGAGACTGGTATCGCAGAAGGTTGGTGATACAAGACAGTGGTCATGTCATCAATCCAGTCGAAACATATATCCGTACCCATTTTTTCTTGATAAGACATAGCACGCTGTTCATAATCTTGACCGCAAAATAAATTCAAAGTAATCAAAACATTCGAACGCTCAGTACTGATCGTTGTGATGGTCGTCGCTGTGCTGGCTGGTGTTCTCCATGACTTCTCCCAGGACAGAGCCGACGGCAGAATACGAGTCATTGTGCGCCGAGTCGTTCCGCATGTAGGAGTTTGGGAACGACGACATGTGGTGAGGTGCGCTCATCTGAGGCATTGCATAGCTCTGAGGTGTTACGAGCGGTGAGCCAGAAAAGGATGGAAAGTGGGCTGTTTGTGGTGTCGATCCGTTGCGTTGAGGCGTGTAGTGGGTGCTCAACTCAATGCGCCGGGGAACGCCGTTGGAGAAGGACCGCATTCTGTTGCCCGTGGAAGTTCCGAAGCCTGGTACTGGGGAGTCTGGTAAAGTTAGAACGGTAGAAAGCCCACGTGGGTTATGTAAACTTACAGGAGTAGCCAATACCATAGGGCATCATAGAGCTCGAGTAGGACCGACTGTCGTGATGGTTCTCGGAGCCATTGCTGTCGTGACTACCTGTGTAGCTCATGCTAGTCCTCAACGGCGACTGCAGAGACTCGGCACGACTTCTTGCGATGCGATCGGCATGGAGCGAGAGGCGTGGGATGCTATGTTGTGCAGCATAAGCGGTAGGGTTACTGACAGGCATGGAGAAAGGGTTGGACGTTCTGGGGCTAGTGTCGAGCGGCGCTGAATGGAAGCCAAAGGGGGATCCCTCGTGGGCTGATACCGGTGAAATGGTATCGGTTGCGGACTGGGGTGGAGTAAAGGTGAATCCACCGAACGCTGGGCTAATGCCCGTGGGTGACATGTGCGAGTCGAGCGGCCCTCGCCGGAAGGTATCAATGCTTAGTGGTCGCATCATGTTGCCTTCGGGGAAACTTGACCCGTAAGATGCGGGTGATGCCAGCGGTGTGCCTAGACCATGGGAGTTTCCGAAGGGTGAATGCAATGCTGAGGCCATATCGAAGTCGTCTGGTAAGGCTCGCGACCTCATCATACGCTCACGGTCGTCGCTTGTTAATCTCTTGAGCTTGGCACGCCTGTACATATGTCAGCACCTGCATGCTTCGGAGGTTTATGACACGACTCACCTGTTCTGGAACCAGACCTGGACCTGACGGGGGCTGAGGCCGGGAATCTCTCGGGCTAGTCGCTCTCTGTGAGCTGCATCTGGGTGTGCTTGTCGGGCGAATTCGCTCATGAGGAACCGAGTTTGGTTGTGGGTAAGTCTGAACCTCTTCATCTTCCGCTTGGCGGCACGTATCTCCGCGGCGGTCATGGGTTGCCTATCTTCACCCTTGTCATCTCCATCCTCGCAGTCGTCCTTGTCGTCGAGGATGAGATCATCGTCTTCTTGGTCCTCGAGCTTCTCCACATTGACACCGTCGTTGGTGGAGGGGGGCGTCAGTCTCGAGATTGGGCTGGTGGGTGCTGAACCTCCGAAGGTTACATTTGGGATGTCGTGCTGCTCGATCTCATCAAGTCCGGATGGTGTGTTGCTGCCGCTGTTCAGGTGGCTCTTGCCGTCGAGTAGGTAAGGAAAGCTCTTGTGTGTTCGCATTGACGGTCGCTTCATGTCGAGGTTGTGTCCAGCGACCTCAGCTTGAAGCATGGCCATGTCGCTATCTGAATGTGGTGGGGTGTGTTCCAGAGTTCTGTATTCTGATGAATGCCACTCGTTGTCTGCAGAAGTCGTGCTATACGCAGACATGTGCGGCGAGCTAGGCGGAGACAAAGGAACGAGGAAGCTTCCGTCGACCATTGGCGCTTTTGGAACTGATGTAGTGGAGTAGATGTAGGCTTAGCTGTGTGGCTGATACCTCTCCTGTGACTCGCTGTTAGTGGGAAGCGGGCCTCAAGCTGGACCGCTGCTTACCTAGTTATTGTGGTCACCAGGAAGGCCTCAAGACTGGTGATGCTGGCGTCCTTGTTCGAACTTGTACCAGACTGCGGATTCCGCAAGGGGTAAAGATCTGACGAAGCTTGGTGTGGACAGTTGATCGTCGCTCGAACCCTGTGCGGGGTTTGATGCGGGTGATCAGCGAGAAAGAGTGAAGGCAGTCGCAGTACTACGACGGCGAGTCCAGCACGCGTTGGAGACGCGAGACTGTTACGAACGGGTAGTTCGAGGCTGGCGTGTTGGTGGGTCTAAGGATGGCGGGTATGCGAAGCCAGGCTGAAAGCTGATGTCGTACCGACAGTAGGATTGGGGCGCGGAGTTTTGGTGCAACTTCAAGCTTGAAATAGAAGCTACCGGGGAGGTGATACTGCGAGCCAAATAAAGATAGACGCTGACGGTGGGCGCTTGATGCTTGACAAGAGTTGAGGTGATGGACAGTCGACTTGCTTGGAAGAGTGAAAGCGTCGTCTGGTAGTCAGCGATGGGTAGGCCTTTGTAAAGAGGGCCAGGAACCGTCGGAGGCTATATCAGCGATGGCGGCAGGGGAGGGGAACAGATCATTCAGACAAAAAGGCTTGACGGTACTCTACTGACGACGATCCGGATAAAATCGAGGTTAAGACAAGTGCGAGGGACTAGGGTCAGACTACGCATGGACAGCGGTGCCTCTTAGGGAAACATGATATCCTTCGAGGATCTGGAAGCAGCTTGTTACACGACGAGAAGCGTGACTAACGTCGAGGGCTAGCAGACCCCAAAGGCTCAGGGCACAGGGATACGGTAGCTCGGGACGTGGGCCTACTACGAAGGAGAGACGGAGCGGGAACGGGCGAATCGAAAGGCTCTGGATCAGGTGTGCTGCATGCCAGGGTGCCCTCCCCTCGAAAGGGAAGGGGAGCGAGCGGTGCGTGAACATGGTGGGCTGCAGGCTACATGCATAGACCAGGGCCCGTGTAGAAAAATGGCCGACGAGCAAGGACTGATCCGTGGCGTCTCGCAGTCGAACGTCGAGGCAGGCGGCGGCGCCATTATTGGCCAGATGCGATGCGGGAAGTCCAAGGAACCCGCAGCGAGAAAGCGCAGGGATGTTACAGGGCTCGGCAACGCTTGCACGGCTTGTTGCGGGGTGTTGCTGTCAATGCTGCTTTAGTGTGGTTTATGAACGGACGAGATGGTGGTGTGGTGGTGAAGGTCGGACTTGGTGCCGCCAGGTTCGTGTACTCGCTGCTACTGTCGTCGAACCACCAACCTTCACACGACGACGTCGCGCTGGGTGGTGGACCAGGCCGCCTTGGGCCGGTGGCTCCCCAGTGCTTCTTCTGGCACCTGTCAAATGTTACTGACGACGGACCGCAAATTGCGTATGCGTCAGGAACGCGGTGCATCAGCCTTGCCAGTGCCAGTGGTTTGAGCCGCCCATCGCGCCCGCTCAGATGCATGAACAACGAACCTTGGTCGTCTTCAGCCGTGACCCATGATGCTTGCCGGCAACCAAGGAACCGCGTCTAGCTACATGTGTGTTCCTGCTGCACACCTGCTTGATCCAGTGTGGTGAGCAGTCGAGCGGCTAGCAATGACGCCGTCGCCAATGGGCAGCGGGGGGTCACCAGCGCGCAACAGATCTGGCTGGGCTAACAACGATCTAACGGCCAAAAGCTCGGCCCGCGCCGGGAAAATGCTGAAGGGCGCTGTTTCTCGAAGCCTGTTCTCGCTGTAGTGCGACTGTGTGCGACGCTGGTGGGCTGTCGGTAGTTGGGTGACAGCGGTGGTTATCGTAACGTGTTTGGAAGTGCGTGTCCAAGCAAGCGCGCTGAAACGGTGCTGGAGCGCGCGAATGACCTGTCGACGAGGCTGCGCGCACCGCAACAGTCTGCTCGGCCGCACTGCAGGGAAAAATGGGCGATGCGCAAGCCACCCCTGCTGCGCCGTTCCGTCGTGATCGCCATCGCCCGTGTCCAAAGCAGAACTGAACGTGTAGCCGATACCGCGGCCAGCGCCCGTGACGAATGATGCACACTGTCCGCCTCGCGCCGTCTGCGGTCGCATTGCCTGAACCGGCGCATATTGTTTTTGGACGCCGCCTGTGAAGCACGCGGGTAACCGCCAGCGTTTGGCCCGTTTCGCAACGACAAAAAGCACGTCGCCGGCTGCGCACACGCAATCTCCAAAACGCGATGCCGGCAGGGCGTCGCGGTCGATTTCCCAAACAACGCCAAGACCGCCCGGCTGGCGGATGAGGACGGCCTGTGGAAATGACAGGAGCAAGCGATAGCGAAACCGCGAATACGCTGGCGGGCCATTGGTGGGGGACGCAACACTTGTGTGGGTTTGATGAGCGCATGGGTGCCTGTCCAGTGTCGGCAGAACATGCCTGCCTCTGGTCCTTATGCTTCGGTCCCTCTCGCGAACATAATGCATTGAATATGATTGCGATCCGTTGCCAGCAGTCTGGGCCCGTGGCCGCCTGGTGGTTCGCAACTTGTCATGTCATCATGAGGTGGTCCCACCGCGTGCCAGTCCACCGCAGAGAACCTTGGAAGCCTCGGACTGCGCTGAACGGTCGTGTCAGGTCGTACAGGTCCCTTCATTTCGGAATCATGCAGCATCTCCCACGTAGGTGGATTTTGTGCTGACAACTCATTCAATGAGCCTGAAGACGGCCCCACCCCGGCGCATCACGGCACATCTGTGATCAGAGCATTCCTCAAGGGCCTGGACACTCCGTCATGCTTAGCCAGGCACGAGAGCCACAATCTTGCCATCGTGGTTACATCAGAGCGAGTCCCGGGAAACGGCGTACATTCCCACGCGATGAGGCTATATTGCGAAGACTTCTATTCATCAGCATGGGGCTCTTCATCTCCACTGCCTGCTCGCGCCGCACACAGCCTTCAGACCTCCAGTCGTGGCGTTGCAGATTGAGGGGCGCCGTTGGCGACCGGCTGTGCGGTCGCTCACACTATGACTGGCCTCCGATCTATCGATACGCTGAGAGTGGCTCGGGGAGATGAACCCCATGTTCTCTTCGCTTGCAGCGATAAATTCGATGGGAAAGCGCCACAATGCTCCCCATACTGCACAGTAACGTATGAGGAAAAGCTCATGTGTTTCTCAAGAGCCGTCGATAATTCATACCGAGCTGGCGCAGGCGACACTGCCCCTGTCGCTGCTACCACTACGCCGCTGGTTCCGCAGTCACTTGACTACGCTGGTCGGGCCGCTGCTCCTCGACGCTCTGATGCTCGTCTTGCGGAATAGCCCCCTGGTCTTCCGAAGCAGTGGGTGCAGCGTCAACGCCCGTCGCCTCAATGGAAGAGGTGGCCGGCTGAAGAGCCTCGAGGCCTTTGCCATGCTCGATTCTATCGAACGAGCTTAGCTGCGTCTTCGAAGCCACGCGAAGACCTCGCCAGATGTAGCTGGACTTCTTTTCCCCCGCTTGCCGCTTCTCGTCCTCTGCGTCAGTCATTTCCAAATCCAAGTCGGTCATCTTCACTTTTTTTGCATATGACTCTGCATTCGGCACATTGAACCTGACTGGACGTCAGAAGCTGGGATCGAGTGTCAGTCGGACGAGCGGAGCACGTACCTGTCGCTTTGCCGTAGTTGAGAGAGACCCTTATCCGCTTCATTGTTGTAGAGGAAATTCAAGCTGCTGGGAACACCCATGGGCTTGGACGCCTTCTTACCAACAACAGCTTTCTGCGCCCCAGATTTGGCTTGTTGGAAGTCCGTTGTGGGGACTCGATCTCTAGTGAATGGTTGGCAGTTCTCCATCTTCCATCGTACCCAGTTTTTGTCGCGGGAAAGCACGGTGTCCACCATCCGGTAGTAGAATTTGCCATCTGGGCCTTCCTGCAGGTAATTTGCAATAGCCGTCTTGATGCCCAATGCCCACTCGGTCTGTGCTTTGTGGTCAGCCGAGAAGATGATGATCATGGACAGCGAAGCGAGCACGAGAGCGTGACGGAGGGTGTGAGAAGAGGCAAATGATGGGCACTTACGTCTTCCTCGCGCAATGTGAAGTTGTATTGCATCGCCTTCTGCGCATTCTGGTAAAATGGCTTGCTCTTGGACCCCTCGGTCAGAGTCAACAAAAAGTCGATGAGTATCAGTGCTTGGACAAGGATGTGGCGTTGGAAGGCGAGATCGCTCAGCTGGAGATTGTCAGTCCTAGCGCAAGATTGATAGTGGCAATCTTGCGTACCTCGAGCTTGAACAGATCACGGCTTGTGAGATACTTAGGATTAAAGGAGTTGGCGAATGCATCGTAGTCGTCATCGTCTCGCGACTTTTGTCCCTTCTTTCGCTCTGAATCTCCGGCCTGGATCACTTTGGGCACTTCCCTGAATTTGGCTAGCGTCGCCTCCAAGCTCTTCTGAAATTGCTTGAAATTATCTTCTTCGAAAAGCCTGGGTGGATTCGAGAAGGAGTGTTGCAATGACCAGAATACTGGATAGAGAGTCTCGGTGTCAAGTGTCGTAGGTTTCGCGTCCTTGCTCTTGTCGATATCCTCAGTTTGAATGACTGGTTCCTCTGACTTTGACTCTTCCTTGGGAGCAGGAACAGACCCATCAGCATCGATCTGCATAGAGTCCTCGTCCGTATTCGATTCCTTGAGGAAGTCCTCGAATGTCGTCACATTCTCCACGTGGAAATTGCCCCGCAGATTTACCGAACTCTTGTCGCCCAAGGGAAAGCTCTGAAACATGAAGATGTAGACGCGGCCACAGAATACCGGATCTTCCGCGCGAGATAGCCGGCGGAGCAGCTCATTACACAGCCGTAAGATGACAAGATCTTTATTCTTGGAGTTGATCTGCGGCACGATGAGAATGGTTAAAAATAGTAGCAGGGACAACATACCGCAATGATGGTCTCTCTCCGCGATTCGAGGAAATTGAATACCGTGCGACATCCTGAGATGGATTGGCTGTCAAGCAGTTCTTCGATGAGCAACAGTACAAGCTGCGGATGGCAGAGGTCTGGGAAGGTCAGACAAGATCCAGACAGTGCGGCAAAAGAACCTACCCCGATCTCCACAGTACTGGAGGATGTCGAGTAAATTCCAGACGGTTACGAAGGCCGGCTCCTCAATCTGAGTGGAACCCTGAACATGTAAGCAACTGGCGGAGCTGATTCCGTGGCATGACAACTGACAAGATTGGCATAGAATACACTCTTGGCTGCACTCTCGACCGCAAGCGTTCGCACTTCCTTCCCTCCTTCGATCTCGCCGAGCAGAGGCTCGCTTTCGGGTACAAGCTCAGAAACTTGGAGTGGAGGATCGATGGCAGTACTCTGCTTGACAACACGGGCACGCCGTAGTAAGAAGTCGAGTCTTGGAGCTACCGCGTCGGCGGAAAGCACATTTGATGCTGCCATTGTATGAGGTCTAGGGCGCGTTGGGCCTCGATCACGAGCCGCAAACCCGCTGTCGCAAAGGCAGTAGCACCACGATACAGCTGCGATACGGGACGTCTGCGCAGCAAACGTATAGTCGCAGAATAATAGCAGCGGGAGAGGCGGTAGTGATTATAGCAAATGTCAGGACAGTGAAGACGATGTGTGATCGCAAAGCTGCATTCGAGAGCTTGGTTGGACCCTGCCTAGACAAAGATCTAGTTGCGCCACATTCGGCTAGTGATGCTGGGTCCGTGCGTATGACTGAACGCGTCCGACGCGTCGCGCGATGGGAATTTGATGATCCACGAAGATACCGACCCCATTGCACCCACAATAGCCCTCACCAGATATGATGGCCACTCACGACTCCGACGATGATCTCGACGACATCCTCAAAGATGTCACAAATCCCGAAGAACCCATTCAATCCACCGAGAACCCGCCACAGCCGCAGTACCGAAGCAACAAGAACAGCGATACTGCGGGCGGCCTAGGCGTTGACGAAGAGATCGTTATCACAAAAAAGCGCCAACCTGCGCCGAAGCTCGATGATCAACGGCTGCTGTCCGATCCTGGAATTCCCCGCTTGCGCAAGATCTCAAAGGATCGCCTTCGCTTCAAAGGGAAGGGTCACGAGGTACGGTTATCCTGATCAAGTAGACCCACTGACTAACTCAATTCCAGTATGGAGACATTGCCCGTATGCTGAACATGTACCAGCTGTGGCTCGACGATCTTTACCCCCGTGCCAAGTTTGCAGATGCCCTAGCCATTATCGAGAAGGTCGGCCATACGAAGCGCATGCAGCTGATGCGGAAGGATTGGATCGACGAAGGCAAACCGCGCCACAACACAGGACAGGATGAAGACGAAGATGATGCGGCCCGAGAGAAGACCCCACAACAGAGCACCGAAGACATGGAAGGCGTCGAGAACGGCGGCCAAGAAGACGCAGGCCACCAAACAGAACGGGAGGCATCTCCACGCAATGCAACAGGCGATGTAGCAGAACCACCAGAGAGCGGGGACCCCGATGACGACGAGTTAGATGCATTGTTAGCTGAGAGCGAACAGCCCAGTTACACAGCACCCAAGACACTTCCAACACGGCCGATGCCCACACAAGACGATCCTTTCGCGGACGACATGGAAGCAATGGCAGAGATGGACGACATGTGGGATTGAGCAGCTACGTGATGTTGCAAACAGATTTTGATCAATCATAGCGCGGCGTTTGGGGATAATGGCATACGAGCGATGGCGCTCGGTGATGAAGTGACGATGAGCTATGATTAGCACTTGGAATCGGCTACCATGTAGCCTTCTATACCCAATTAGACACTATGTGCAGCTCAGAGATAAGAACTCTGCTATTCCTAGGCATACCCTACTATATCATGGGCTTATCGCGGGCTCTCCTAGGATCTATCTTACTCGTGGTGCATATGCAGGTACGGCGTGTTGAATCTTACATGCTAGGAGCACCGACGCTGTGTATGGCGGGGGAAGTGCCTAGGTGGGTCCTTCCTGACACGGCTTGGCGCGCCGAACAACGTCATCCATTTTCTCACTCGGTCGCGCCACAATCCCACAGGCACAGTACCCTACCAGATTCGCACTCAACTCGCGATTATGGAGGCCCTGTCTGGGGAATTGGAAAAGCTGCGGCTACGCAGCAGCAACCTCGACGAGGATGGGATAGATTCGATAGCTGGCGAACAGCGGCCACCCAAGCGACAGCGGAAAACCAAAGAAGCCATCAAGAAGGAATTGGAGCAAGAATTTCTAACGCCCTCCAAATCCTTCAACACGCAGTGGCTGAATCAGCTTCAGCAGCGCTGGGATGCACCTACCAATTACCGAAGCCTGTTCCAGATCGCCCCAACTCAGACCCGGACCATCATCCGCTTCACACGCGAGGGACTAGAAGGCCGCGTCACTGGATACAAGGAAGTCACCGTTCCGGCAAACTCAGCAACAGCCAAGAACTCTACTTCGCTTCTCAGGAAGCCTGCTAACAGAGCTGAATTCGTCCGTGGTGCAGCTGGCTTCTTTCCATTCGCGCCCGGCGGCCTTGATGGCGTGGAAGCAGTGGCTGCCATTGAGGATGAAGCAATCCAGCAGCAAGAGAGTGCGAATGGGAAAAAGAGTGGCGGTCTCGACAGAGTGATCAACTTCAGTGCTGAAGGTGGCTTATTGGAGGTGCCGCCTGGCTTCACGCGTGGTCTTGACTTCCAGAAGAAGCCAACTACGGATGCCAAGACTGCTCAGGAGGTCGAAGATACCCTGGGTGAAGCATCTGCAGCTCCTAAGGATACTGATGCGGATGACGAGGATGCCAACGACCAGACTGGCGCAAATGGGGAACCTGATGAAGACCAAGATGCTGGAGACGAAGAGATCGATGCTTTGTTGCCGGTAGAGTTCCCTGCTCTGGCACCTCATGGTCCACTTGCCATGAGTGCTGGAAGGAAGGGCGGACGAGAGTGGGCTCACATGGTTGACATCAACCGCGACATTACTAACTTCCGGGAACTTGTTCCGGAAATGGCGCGCGAGTATCCCTTTGAGCTCGATACCTTCCAGAAAGAAGCAGTTTATCATCTTGAGCATGGCGATTCTGTGTTTGTAGCCGCACATACGTCCGCCGGCAAGACCGTGGTTGCAGAGTACGCCATCGCACTTGCTGCAAAGCATATGACGAAAGCTATATATACTTCTCCCATCAAAGCTCTCAGTAATCAAAAGTTCCGCGACTTCCGCCAAACATTTGATGATGTCGGCATTCTCACGGGAGACGTGCAGATCAGGCCCGAAGCCAGCTGTCTCATCATGACTACCGAGATTCTTCGAAGTATGCTGTACCGAGGAGCAGATCTTATCAGAGACGTCGAATTTGTCATCTTTGATGAAGTGCATTATGTCAACGATCTGGAGCGAGGTGTCGTATGGGAAGAGGTCATCATAATGCTGCCGGAGCATGTAACACTCATTCTACTGTCCGCCACCGTACCCAACACATATGAGTTCGCGTCTTGGGTGGGTCGAACAAAGAAGAAAGACATCTACGTCATCTCTACTCCGAAACGCCCAATTCCTCTGGAGCATTACCTATGGGCTGGCAAAGGCATCCACAAGATCGTTACAGCAGACAAGAAGTTCATCGATAATGGCTGGAAAGATGCAAACGATATCCTGTCTGGTAAAGACAAGGTCAAGGCACCTCCTGCAAACGATGCGCAAGCCGGCAGGGGCGGTGGTGGTCGTGGAGGCCCACCCGCCAGAGGAGGCCAGAACCAACGCGGACGAGGTCAACAAGGTGGCGGTCGAGGGGGACCTCGCGGTGGAGGCCCGCCCGCTGCTAGAGGCCGAGGTAATATCGCAAGGACGGGCCGTGGTGGCGGTCGTACGACTGCCGCCCAGGATAGAAACATCTGGGTCCACCTCATACAGCACCTCCGAAGCAAGGATCTCCTGCCTGCTTGCATATTCGTCTTCTCCAAAAAGCGCTGCGAGGAAAACGCTGAAGCGCTGTCTAACATCGACTATTGCAATGCTGCGGAGAAGAGTGCGATACATATGACCATTGAGAAGTCACTGGCTCGACTGAGCAAGGAAGACCGCGAGCTCCCTCAGATCAAGCGGCTGAGAGAGCTGCTTAGTCGAGGTATTGCCGTTCATCACGGTGGCATGTTGCCGATCGTCAAGGAGGTTGTTGAGATCCTCTTTGCGAAGACGCTTGTCAAGGTTCTCTTTGCCACGGAAACTTTCGCCATGGGCCTTAATCTTCCTACCAGGACCGTTGTGTTCTCTGGGTTCCGTAAGCACGACGGCCGCGAGTTCCGTGATTTGCTGCCCGGCGAGTACACTCAGATGGCCGGTCGTGCAGGTCGGCGAGGACTTGACACAGTCGGCACTGTCATCATCTGCGCGCCTGGGGCTGATGAGGCGCCACCAGCAGCCAGACTCCGTCAGATGATGCTGGGGGAACCCACGAAGCTGAGATCACAGTTCCGTCTCACCTACAACATGATGCTGAACCTTCTACGTGTAGAAGCCCTGAAGATTGAAGAGATGATCAAGCGAAGTTTCAGCGAGAATGCCACTCAAGCATTACTGCCTGAACATCAAGGCAAGGTCAAGGTATCGGAGGCCGAGTTGGAGAAGATCAAGCGAGAACCTTGTGATATCTGCGATATCGACCTAGAGGCGTGCCACCAGTCTTGTGAGGACTACAAGCGACTAACTAATGAGATGCACCTCAGTCTTCTCATCAACCCTATCGGCAGGAAAGCTTTGTCGAAGAACAGGTTGATCGTATACAAGAAGGTACACGCTTCACTTTCGCTTTCAAATTAGCTCATTACTCACGCAGTCAGGACAACAAACGAACAGCGGGTATGTTAATGCAAGATGGCACTAGCAAGGGCAACGAGCCTACAGTCAAAGTCTTGGAGGTGGCGCAGCATCACGATCGTCAGCCTGACGACCTTTTGCCGTATCTCGGTCCCTTTGCAAAGCACTTCCGCAAACTACCGAACAGTCCCAAGGACTTGATCCTGAAGGCAGCCTACGTACCCCTGAACGACATCGAGTGCTTCACCAAGACCATCATCGATGTTCCTGATTCTGTTCAAAATTTGAATCGCAAAAAAGGTAAGTGGGTGCGCTACGGTCTGGGTCCGGCGCTAACAGCCTCGTCAGACACATTGAAGCTGGCTGAATCCCAATTCCTGCCCTTGTGTGGATCATGGGATTACGAAGACTGGGATGAGTACGATTACAGCAAGATCAAGAGCCTCAAGTTCCGTGAACTGGAGGAAGCCCGCAGGAAAGAAGGACTGAATGCGGTTAGCAAAGAATGTTTGAAATGCCCAAACTTCTTGAAACATGTACGTGTTCGCGTTCGGCAGTGTTCTCAACCCATGCTAATCTTTGTAGTTCACCATGGAGCACGATCAATGGCTGATCAAGGAAAACATCCTTGCTCTCCGCCAGCTCATGTCAGACCAAAATCTACAGCTACTCCCTGACTATGAACAGCGCATACAGGTACTCAAGGATCTCGGCTTTATTGACGAAGGTTCTCGCGTAGAGCTGAAGGGCAAGGTAGCCTGCGAGGTATGCTTGACACTGACTTCAAGCTCCACCCATCTACTGACAGCTTTCAGATCCACTCGGCCGATGAGCTGGTCCTTACCGAGCTCGTTTTAGAAAACGTCCTCGCCGAGTACGAACCGGAAGAAATCGTCGCACTACTCTCGGCGTTTGTCTTCCAAGAGAAGACCGACGTAGAGCCTACGCTAACTGCAAATCTGGAACGCGGCGTCGCAAAGATTGTTGAGATCTCCGAAAAGGTCAACAAGATACAGACTCTGCACCAGGTTATCCTCTCGGCTGATGATTCGAATGACTTTGTCAGCAAACCCCGCTTCGGCATGGTCGAAGTGGTGTATGAGTGGGCACGAGGCATGTCATTCAATCGCATAACAGACCTGACAGATGTCATGGAGGGCACCATTGTCCGCGTCATCACCCGACTAGACGAGACGTGCCGCGAAGTCAAGAACGCGGCTCGGATTATCGGCGACCCGACGCTGTTCCAAAAAATGGGAACGTGTCAGGAACTCATCAAACGGTACGTGCTCTGTTTCTTCTTGCTCCCGATTCCGCACCGGCGGGTTATTCCTGGTGCTCGCGCCCTGGTGTCTGGGACGTCTGGGATGTGCGCTGACAAGTGTTTGAAACAGCGACATTTGCAACTGCGCAAGCTTGTACCTGTAATCGTAGGTTCCAGAACATGACGAGCGACCCCGGTCCACGGGCGAGGGTGGGGTAATTTGTGTTTCACGATCCTGCAGTTTTGACGGGAGGATGTGGGGCCTCAGGACATTTGTTGCGTGACTCGCGCGGCTGGACATTGGGATCGACCGGCTTTCGCTTATCGGTTTCAGACTCCGTCTTTTAGGCTTGGCTATTGGGCGTGGCATGAACATGACGAGAGAATTGGGCGTCTGCATAATTGGGCGCCATGGCTGCATGCGGGGAAGTGAATCGTGAAGTTTGTTGCAACATGTTCGGGTTGCGGCTGAGAAACAGTTCACGATGGGCACACGCGCCCATGCTCTATCCTGTGGTGTTTTTGAACGCAACTTCAAGTATAAAAACCATCTACTCTCTTAGCAAAGCTGTTCTTCTTCATTACGCATGATATCGGTACATCTTCAAAAGTGGGTGGTGTACAGCACATGTGGCAGTCCTCCTGCCTGGAGCGCACTCCAAAAAACTCGAAACTTCTTTCGATGTCTTCTTCCACCCTGACAGAACATCAAAAACAGAACAAAAGCTGGTGCATGTCTCTCTCAACCGACTGAGCTTCTTCCACCATACCATGTGTGCTTAAAAAAACTCGACAAAGTCTTCATGAAGCACAGCGTGTGCGCACTTCTACACTTCATCTACTAGTCTTTGGCCTAAAATCCAAAAAGTCCACTATGCCAGATTGATGTGTTGTCTGTGTCCGCACTTCGCAGCTTTATAACCATAAATCCAAAAGGAAACACAACAGCTTCGCATGTTCCTGTGCTCCAACCTGGGAAAAGTCACGCGCATGTTCTCGGAAAGCTATGCCTCGACTTGTATAAAAGCACGACTTCCAGTTACTTTCTCTCTCCATCCACAATCATACTAAAAACCTCCAAAAAACGACGGGGAAGCATACGATGTGCGCGTCTGCCCTCCCCACGTTCATATCAAAGTACCAGAAGGACTTTTATGACGTTCGTATGCTTCTGAGCTTGAAATTGTAGCACAAAGCCCTATGTTTTCTGAACGCCAGACTGCAGTCACATAAGTCCCTGCATCGATCCGCCTGTATTGCCGAAGTACCAGTCTCCCACTTGCGTACTTAAAATCGATCGCCTACCAAACTATGTGCGAGTTCGTCCTTCGCGCTCTCATCTCAGAAAATCACAAAGGGTACAAGCAAGCTCTGCATGTGTTGAGATGGTCCGGCTGTGAATATGCAAACTGCGACAGTTGGTCGCTTTGACTCCTCATCTACCAGCTTCTCTCTTCTTTACCAAAATATCTGCTGGATGGGCGCATGTGCGAGCCTGGCTTCCTTGTTTTTGCAACGAAACACGCTCCTCGACTTTACCATGTTGCTGCCCGTTGCGCCGAGTCGCCGAAAAAAACAGTTCACAAGAGTCGCATGGTGCTGTTCCTGCCTTGCACGCGACAAATATATAATCGCCGCCGTCTGCGTCCGAAAACACTTCCTTCTTAAGACGACTACCTTACTCCCAGATTTCAAAAACCAGTGACGTTCAGTTTGATGTCGGCAACAACGGGTTTTCTATCTCTACCACAAAGTCAGGAAGTATGCACTCAAAAGAAATCAGAGAAGAGAAATGTCTGAGTTCGTCGGAAGACCGGAAAAACATAACACCCAATTTCATGTCTTTCGTCTCTCCAGCGAGCAATATGGTTAGACTCCCTGTCGCTAGTGCCGGGCGTCGTGTATAAAATCTTGCGCCGGTCGACTCTCCTCTCTTCTTTCTTACCAGATCACCTCTTTCTTCAATGAATTAAACAAAACCTCCGGCGCGATGGGTCATGTTTTGCGGTGCCTCGTCTGTCTAAAATGGTATTCTGATTCCCCGATGGTTCCGAGCACTCGTTTAGCGGTCTCAAAAGTCAGGCACTGGATCGACATGACTTGGCGTCTTGAGCGTTCTCTTCAATATCTCGTGCCGGTGGTCCTGACTCCTCCTTTTCATCACACCACCTGTTTCTTCAGAAATCGACAGATAATCCTGCCTATGGTCTGCTGTGGCTCTTCTCCCCAAAATACCTTCCCGTGTCTTTAGGATTCCGAGCTTTCACTCGGTCGGCCCCAAATTCAGCGACTCTTTGGTATGACTTGGCATCCATGGATCCCAGGCGTCACGTATAAAACCTAGTCAGTGGGCTTTACTCCCTCTTCTTCATCACACCACTTTCTCGTTCCAAAAAGCAGATGGCGCTACTGTATGATCTGTTGTTCTTCTTTCCTCCAAAACGCTACAACGTAGCAAAATGAATCCGAGAAGTTGTCCTACTGCCTCAAATTGACGAGACTACATGATATGACTGCGCGGCTCGCCGGATTCGCAGATCATGTAGCATACCAAAAGGGGCTACAGCGACGTACCATGTTCTCAGCGCGATAGGTTGTGCGTCTGCAGCTTCAAAAAACTCAAAGACCTACAAACATGCATTATGCGAGAGTCGCTGTGCTGGCTGGCTGGTGGTACAGAGACGTGTATATAAACAGCCACTTGCCTTGCTGTCTCCTGTGCTCTCATACTCATAGAATTCTTTCTATCCTCCCAATTGAGTACACAACGGGACGATGAGACCAGCTTTCTGCCCCGTCTCCACCTCCAACATCAAAGGACAATGGAGAAAATGTCATGCTGCTTCTGTGCACCCAAGTCTTTCTCCAGGCCTATATGAAACAGCTTTGTACCAGCTAGTAGCAGGGCTACGGTATAGAAAGGACTACATGCACTGCCTCACGCTCTTCTCCTATCCACACAGTTCTTTTTCTTCTCCAAAATTCAGAAAAGTACCGTTCATGAGAGCGAGCGATCCTCTCCCTTCCTCAAAGCCCTCGTCAAAAACTATGAGAGGACTTCGAATGTCTGCTTTCCTGCACCAAAGTCTTAGTCCGCAGGACCAAAAACGTCAAACAAAACTGGGATGGTAGCCAGCGCTGTTCTTGACTCAAACACACAAAATGGAATACACCTCGAAAGTTTTTCAAAGAGCACTTTATGAGAGACGTGAGCAGTGCGATAGTGCCTACCATATATAAACACCCTCCAGCTTTGCTCCCTCTCTTCTTCCAACTACATCCCTCTTCTTGTTCAACCCGAAAAACAGTGAGAGTCTATTGATGAGGCGGTGTCTTCCTCTGTCTCCAGAGTTACACTCGAAAACAATCACACTCAAAAGACCAGGCAAACTTCTGATGTCGTTTCTCCGAACCAAAGCCTTCCTTTCGAAATACCAAAAGCCATGGACATTATCTGGATGGTGCCGTGCGCTGTTCTGCGCCTTCCTACGCACTTCGCGCTTACTCCTAAAATGGAGTTCAAACTTCCCATGAGACCTGTCCATGGCTTAACAGGCTATACCACAAATGCGCTAGACGGAGACGGGTATATAAACACCTCCTCTTTTTGTTAACCATTGTTCCCTTATCTACAAACTTAATGTCCTTCATTAAAACAAAAGATGGTAAACAATTATGGTCTGAGTCGTCCTGCTTCCTTTCTCAAAAATGATGCAGGCAATCTGTGGATGTCGTCTGCTTGCGCCAGAAGCTCAAAAAGCACATACCCGAAAACCACTTCCCATTCTCCACACGCGAGTGAAACCCCACTATGAGACCGACTTTTCCTTCCTGTCTGCTCCAAACGTACATCTTCAGTATGGATGTTGTATTCCTGCGCCCAAACTCGACAATATTTAAAATATCTTCTTGTCTTCCAAAACAAGAATTGGAAGAGGGCATGAAATGAGCCTTCCCTCCTGTGCTCTCTCTCTAAGCATACCAATACTCTGGTGGTTGAGCGTCATGCCGACTTCCTGCGCAAAGCTCCAGAGTTCCAAATTGTAAGAAACAGAGGAAATGAAAGATTTCCTGCTTCTCTCTAAAAAGGTCTCTACTGAGTGCCGATGATCGGAGTCTCTCCGTGCTTTCTCCCAAAATATAAGGCTTCACCAAAACATGTTTTCTTCCTGTGTTTTGTCTAAACACGCTCAGCACAATCCTCATGTCTTCTCCCTCCTTTCGAGCCTTTGAATGATCAAAAAACCGCCTGGGTGGAATACATGGTCCTGCGGAGAGCGCTGGCCTTTTTGAACAAAAAAGAAATACTGAGAGGATTTATGAGAGCATCACAACCCAACCCAACCACATACTAAGGCACGTTCGGAGAAAAAAATGTGCATGCCACTCGGGCGATGATCGATCTGGTATCTTTCGTCTCCCTACATCTACCCTTCAACTCATCGAAACCCTGAAAATAAGAACTGAACATACAGACATTACGCCAATTTATGCAATACCCCATCCTCCCATCCCCATATCATGCAATCCCCCTTCAACCTTTTTGGCCTTCGATCTCCACGTTAAACCACGACCGCATCCTCCTCCTCCTCATCAAACTCCTCAGGCGCCTCCTCAGGAATAAGAACATTCTCAGGTCTATCATCATCGTCATCCTCATCCTTCCCCCCACCATTCGCCTCCCCCATCGTAACCTCCCTCGTGGGCATAACGCCCCCATTCGCCTTCATAGCCTCGACCTTCGCCTTAGTCATCTCATACACGTACTTGCCCAGGTGCTCTACATCCTGCATCTCGGCTTCGCCGTCCACAGGCGCAGTCTGCTCGGCCGGTCGTTGCGTTTCGCCGAACATTTCGTCGGTGACGAGGGTGAGCTTGTCGGGGCGTTGGAGGAGGATGTCAAAGGCGGGTTTGAGCTCGAAGACGGATTCGAAGACGGAGCGGCGGCCCAGGATGTAGAGACCCAGACGCGCGCGCGAGAGGGCGACGGTGAGGCGCCGGATGTCGCGGAGGTAGCCGATTGCGCGGGTGCGGACTAGGGAGAGGATGATGTCTTGAGAGTATGTTAGTACACATCGAGGTTAGGGAGGGAGTGGGTGGTACTTACAGTCATTCTGCTCACCCTGGTACTTGTCCACCGTCGCGACAATCTTCGGGCGACCGAAGAGGGGGTTGTTCTTGCACTTGTGCCCCAACACGTCGTTGATCAGACTCTTCTGTCCCGCATACGTGGTCAAGATGGAGATCTTGCTCGCTGGATAACCCAGTAGACGCATGTACATGAACAGCGCGACTGCGTACTCAGCTTCACCCAGATTGATCATCCAGTGCGGTGTAGGTTGGTCTTCACCCTTGCCCTTGTAGTCCTGGACGTCGATGAACTGGTACTCGTGCTTGAAGCCTGGGTTGGCGATCTGAAACTCGGGCTTGGACAGGACGGATGGCAGGTTCGATAATGAGGGGTAGCGCCACTTGTAAAGTTCGGCGATGGACGGGCGAGCACGACCTTGCTGGTCGAGCATGATAGTCGGCACACCGAGACGAACCAGGCGTTGGAAGAGGGATTGCTCCAAGTTAGCATACTGACGGAAAGCGAGGTTTTGGATGACGGGCGAGTTTTGGAGATGGTCACCGCAGAGGACGATGCGCTGTAAAGGAAGTTCGCCGTCCTTGGGGTTTTGCAGTGCGAGAGGAATGAAGTTCTCGATCTCGGTGATCTGGGCGGCTTCTTCCATGATGACATTGTCGTAGTGGAAGCCTAACGAAGCAATCTCTTGTCTCCGCATAGCAGCGTGTGTCGATGTCATGGCAATGATACGGGCTTCCTTGATCAGCAAATAGTTCGCCTTATCTCGCGGATTCCGCAGGATCTCAAACGGACGGATGTCCTCGAGCTCAGTGAAGATCTTCTCGACATGGCGATAGCAGCCTTGCGCAATCTCAAGAATTTGTTCGCGATCTGCTGCTTGAGGGAAGAGAGGCTGCGGTGCGTTCGAGAAGTAGTCTCTGAATGGGAACTCAGTGATTATCTGGTCAACACTTGTGTCCTCGGTTGTAACACTATCCCAGTATTGCGTCCATGCTGGCTTCACATATACAAGGTTGAAGTAATCTGCAGTCTCGCACGAGCTACCATGAGCACCGGGCGCATTGAAGTTCTTCGCCAACCGATCGACTTCAGACAGATAGTACTGCCCTCTCTCGAGGAAAGACTCTACACGTCCATGTTTGCTGTAGCTGACATCCGTCTCAAGGTCCTCTTCACCATGACCCAGACGCAGAAGATGACGCTCATCGATGTCAAGTGCAGTAATCTTTTGGAAAAGCTGGTTAAGCGCCTGATTACTGTGCGCAACGAGCAAAGTCCGCTGGTCCGGGAAGTTGTGGTATAGATTGGATATAATTTGGGTCGCAACGTCCGTCTTGCCGGTTCCCGGGGGTCCGAGCACCACCGTGAGACCAGGTTGTGTGCCCGAGGTGATAGCTTCAATTTGGGCAGGTGTAAATCTGACCGCATTCAGCCTCGGCGCGTCTGCAGGGTATGGCCCCATGTTCGGCGGTTTGTACGACGATACGTGAAGCGATTCATGCAGAGGTTGTGCAACCACTTTCTGGTCGCGACGCCGCTTTTTGGATGCTCGAGGAGGTGCAATGTTTGGTTCACCTGCAGCAGGGTACTCCACAATGTATGGAGGCCCAAACGATGTCTGTGCGTCCTCGTGGGGTTCGATGGACTTGCCAGGCATTGCCTCGATCAGGTGCTGCCAGTCCAAGAAGGTATCCCGGAAATCTATCTTGTTCAGTTTGTTAGGAAGTCGCTTGTACGTTGCCGATGCGGGATCACCATATCCTAGGAAGACCTCTTGGAGCCAAGAGGGTGCCGGGATGTCTGAGAGGGTCAGGCGCTTGATGGATTCTAGGATGGGCAGGAAGTTGTTTTCCCGTCCTCTCCGACGGACAATCATGTTGATGTGCTCGTAAACGTCTGGCCTTCCTTCGGCAGTTTGGTCCATGTCGGCCTGGTACTGCTTCGCGTCGATGTTGACAAGGAGTCGTCGTTGACGCACCCGGGGTCCAAAGCCGTCGTCGCGGCCTTGTTCGCGCAGAGGGCGGCCTTTGTCGTCCAGGACTTGAACCACTTGGGCGCATCTCATTCGGTGCAAGCCAAGCTGTTCTCCTGTTGTAACATCTTCACGGTGACCATTGCGCATGGGTACGTCGTCTTTGCCCTCAACAGCAAGGAGGAAGACGACATCATCCGGTCTTAGCTGTTCCCAATCCCTTCGTACTGGGTGTTGCAGGCGACTGACGTCCAATATGATCTCGGCACGAACGTATGCTGGGTGCTGCTCGCCTACCTTGGAAGGTGCTACGTCAACGATAGCAGGCTTCATGATAGGGAGTGACATCTTGGAAACGCCACCGAACTTGGTGTTGACGCCTTTACCCTTGGGCTTCACGCGCTTCACGACGTCCTCCATGTCCTTTCGGATGCCGTAGAATGATTCGGCGCGGTACAGAATGAAGGACCTCCACAAGAAGTCGCCCATGGTCAGGTACTGAAGGTTCAGCTTGGGTATAGCGAGTGGTCTTGATCCGTCGTACGACTCGTTTCGCAGAAAAGTGGTCTCGTAGAGAACTTTCTCTGTTGGTAATACGGGCATCTCGCGGACATTGTCTTTGAAGGTCGGTCGCTTTTCTACAAGCGCAATCAGGGTCTCCATGTAGAAAGCTCGGTCGCGCACCAGGTAGGTCGTGGCGGGGTACTCTGTTCGTAGGCCCATGAGAGAGCAAAGCTCAACGAGCTCGGTGTCGCTCAGTGTGCGCAAATGGCCATCCAGTTCTTCTCGGTTTCCGATGCTACTGTAGTTCGCCAAGGCCATCAACTGAAGTTTCTCCTGGAAGGCAGCATAACCCGTCCGTTGTAGCTTTGCCAGAGTGTCGTAATGCTGTTGGTCGTACTCCAGCTTGGACAACTGGCGGCCTGTCTGATCCTCGATGGGGAAGTTGGTGAAGTGGCTCAGCAAGTCGAAAAGGTCACGGAAGAGGCCGTTATCCTCGTCCGTGTACATGGGCGACAATCGAATAGCCGGAAGCATGTTCAAGTCCTGTAGCAGCGTGTTGACATATCTCCTTGTTGGCAACTGGCTCTGCAGATCTACTAGAAGCTCCATGAAGCGCTCGCAGTAGGCCATATTGTCCCTGACCTCTTCTCTGCTGGTGCTTTTATATAGCCGGTCGATGAAGTCCAGTAGCAGTGTGTAGATCCACGATCGCTCGAAACGTAACCGAGCCTGTAGTGCTTCGTCGCCAGCATCGAATCGCTTGGATGCGGCCCTCCATGCCTTGCGCAACATGCTGTGTTCCTCGAAGTACTGCTCGCGCACGGCGTCCGAGTGGAGGTTCTGCCATATCGATATGCCGACCAGAGGCGCGCATTCCTTCCGCACAAGACCGCTATCTAGTGATTGGAAGGCGCCGATGACGAAGGACACGAGCTGTGTGCGGATCTTGCTGGGCTGCGACGGGTCGACGGTCATGGACAGTATGCGGCGGAAGAAGGAGGAGAATTCGGCCGGCTTGCTAGCAAAGTGGTCTATATAACGTCAGTACATGTCGTGCATAATAGGAATTCAAGCAACTCACCCCATGATGCCAGGTTCTCCCTCCTCTTGACATTAACCATAAGCGCCAACAGCAGATGGTGGTAATTGGATGCATCCTCGGTAAAGCCAGGCCACAGATATCTCTCCAGAAGCTGTAGGTTCTCCAAGATCAGAAGCGACGAGTATGCGAAGTCGACATTCTCCAGCTCGTCCCATAGCTCTTTCTTGACCACTTCGGGCCGCACTTTCGGTGTCTTCTTGGCAGTAAGCCAGTTCTTCCTCGCTACCTGCGCGAAATGGTTCTCTCCGTGCAAGTCGGCGACAGTCGGGCGGGCGTGTGCGTTGGACGAGTCGGTCGCATGCGCAGCGGACGCGCCGTCGAGGCCATTTGACATTGACAAGCCCGTGGGCTTGACGTCCTCCATGTCGTCCACTTTCATAGCCATGATCGCAATCGGTGTCGTTGTTGGGCGCACGTGAAGGGGCCGGCGCGCATTGTTGGCGCACGAAGTTGGTCGATGGGTGATGGGGTGTGACGCGCCAAGGAAATAAAAGTAGAGAGAATGGCGTCGCGGGAGCTCTGAGCCACTAGGCCAAAGCCCGCATGCGGCACTTGCCGCCCGTGTGAACCTCACTTCGCGATCCCGCCCAGACATCTCCGCAGTAGAGTCCCCAACACCACCATGTCTGCTCAGGACGCCTATGTCAGGCACCAGGCCGTTGTGCCGGACAAGATCCCCACTGGAGAGTATCCTGTGAGTCAATTGCAGCGCGGAAAGATGCGCAATGGGTGGTGGTAGCTAATGTATGGCAGCTCATCGACAATGACCCGTACGCTCCTCCACGATACCCAACGCATGCGAGTACTGACTGCAGATGAAGACATTTCAAGCGAGTTATTCGGTATGCCCGTCCGTCCGACTGGGCGCAAGGTGCCGCGCTCGGAGCCTTGAGCCCCGGATTGATGATGTACTGGGAAAAGATCTCGCCCTCCATGGTCGGCAAGGGCGGTTTCGCTCCCATCATGCGACTGAGCGGTGCTGTCGGTCTTACCGGAGCTTTCGTTTTCGTCTACTCGAGGTCATGCAGTATGTGGAACCAGTCCGGACATACAGAAGATTGGATTGGATACTAACTTCTACGGCAGTGCGCTTCTACGGTGCCCGCGAGAACCGCCGCGAGGTCGAGATGGACATGCGCGAGATGGTCGACAAAGTCAAGAAGGGCGAGTCGCTGTACGGAACCACCGAGATGACCGAGTACATGCAGGGAGTTGCACACAGGAACTCGCGTTACTCCTCCACATTTTCGCACATCCTCGCATGGCCAAACTTTGTCAACCACCCTTACCACGGCGTGGACACTGCCAAGTACTACCGCCAGGCCGAATTGGAGCTGGAACAGGAGAGGGGTGGTCGGTAAACGTTTGATACAAGAGAAGAGAATGGTTTCCTTATAGTGCGGGTGTACATAAGTTCTGATGAACCAGACATCAAGTTTCAGCACACTACTTTTAACCGTTGAGAACTGTTCCACGCAAACACGACTAGTGATATCCGCGCAGTAACACGCCATCTCGATACTTTCTATTTCTTTGATACCCCCTTACTCCCTTCCTTAGTTTACAGCCAACCCCTTCAGCACATTCTCTTTTCCAAAATGCCGCATCTTGAACTTGCTAATCCAATCATCCCTATTGATGTACGCTCCACAGATCCTGCGCTTCCCTGTGAAGCTACTC
>Ga0265780_10001871_pt1 | contig 29120 bp, 22 predicted proteins | sample P1T30metagenome_FD_192432 | JGI IMG/M metagenome (GOLD analysis project Ga0265780, IMG submission 192432) | Plant litter microbial communities from East Loma Ridge, Irvine, California - P1 T30 | ecosystem: Environmental > Terrestrial > Plant litter > Unclassified | place: USA: California... | reverse complement strand
TTCTATGGCTAAAGACAGAAAAATCCCGTTGAGTGCTGTTTTAGATGCGCCATATACCGCATCAAATGCCGCACGGTACGGATTGTGGGGATTTGCATTTAAATTAAGTGAACCCAAGGCACTGGATATGGTGACAATACGGGCAGGTGCAGTGTTATGCAACAGCGGTAAAAACGCCTGTGTTACTGCAAGCGTGCCAAATACATTAGTGTCCCATACCGTGCGCAGTTCACCAATTGATGCAATGCTTGGTTTTTGCGCAGCTAATATTTCTTCCATCGTACGCCCGGGTTTTCCCGCATGTGAAATAGCGGCGTTGTTAACCAGTAAAGTAAGGTAACCAAATTCATTAAGAATTTTCGCTACTGCCGCATTAATAGATTCAGTATCTGTTATATCCAATTGGATGGCTTTGGCATTGCTACCGATTTCAGACACTGCTGCTTCCCCTTTTTGTATGTCCCTTGCTGCCACATATACCGTGTACCCATCGTTGGCAAGGGCTTTGGCAACCTGAAACCCTACACCTGTATTGGCACCTGTTACAAGTGCCACCTTCTTCTTATCTGTATCCATAATTTTTAACTTTTAAGATTTAACTCAGCAAAATTCTATCATTCTTACAGGTGACCTGTAGCCAAATCAGGAATTATTGTAGTCTAATTGATGATAGCTTCTATGCTGTTTTATGGTAAATCCAGCAGAATAAGCGCTAAATGCCGCAACCAACAGTCTTTCACAGCCAAAACACAGTAGAATACCTTTAAGGCTTTTAATTCCAAGCTCTAACAATTAAAAATGATATCATGCAGGGAGAAGATGATTTAAGAGGTTTAGCCAAAATAATGGCGTTTATGAGAGCAGTTAGTATACTGATTGTTCTAATGCACTTGTACTGGTACTGCTACGGGCTTTTTCTTGAAAGAGGTTGGACACTGGAAGTTATCAATAAGATATTGGGCAACTTCCAACGGACGGCAGGCCTGTTTTCATATACGCTTTACTCTAAAGTATTTGCAATAGTGCTGCTGGCTTTAAGCTGCATGGGAGGAAAAGGTGTCAAGAACGAAAAAATAACGTGGCCTAAAATTTATGCGGCGTTAGGAATTGGGTTTGCGCTTTTTTTTCTGAATACGCCGCTGTTAAAGCTATCACCGGCTATAGGTACATTCTTTTACATCCTTACCATTGGTATGGGGTATGTTGCCCTTTTGATGGCTGGTGCATGGATCAGCCGCTTACTCCGTAATAACCTGCTGGACGATGTGTTTAACAATGAGAACGAAAGTTTCATGCAGGAAACCAAACTGATGGAGAATGAGTACTCGGTTAACCTGCCGACCAAATTCTGGTACAATAAAAAACAGCATAACGGCTGGATAAACATCGTTAATCCATTTAGGGCAACGATTGTATTAGGTACGCCAGGATCGGGCAAATCGTATGCGATAGTTAATAATTACATCAAGCAGCAAATTGAAAAAGGCTTTTCGATGTACATCTATGATTTCAAGTTTGACGACCTTTCTACCATTGCCTACAACCATTTATTGAAGCATAATGATAAGTACAAAGTCAAACCAAAGTTCTATGTCATTAACTTTGATGACCCAAGAAAAAGCCACCGTTGCAATCCGCTCAATCCCGATTTCATGACGGATATTTCGGATGCTTACGAAGCTGCCTACACCATCATGCTAAACCTGAACCGCAGCTGGATACAGAAGCAGGGCGATTTCTTCGTGGAAAGCCCAATTATCCTTTTAGCGGCGATCATATGGTTTCTAAAAATTTACGACAATGGTAAGCATTGTACTTTTCCACACGCAATCGAGCTACTAAATAAAAAGTACGCAGACGTATTTACCGTCCTTACATCTTATCCGGAATTAGAAAACTATTTGTCGCCTTTCATGGATGCGTGGCAAGGTGGAGCGCAAGACCAATTGCAAGGTCAGATAGCATCAGCAAAAATACCATTGTCCCGCATGATCTCACCAAGCCTCTATTGGGTGATGACCGGTGATGATTTTTCATTGGACATCAATAATCCAAAGGAACCGAAGATTCTATGTGTTGGTAATAATCCTGACCGCCAAAATATTTATTCTGCCGCATTAGGTTTGTACAATTCACGAATTGTAAAACTTATCAATAAAAAAGGACAATTGAAGAGTTCGGTGATTATCGACGAGCTACCCACAATCTACTTTAGGGGATTGGACAACCTGATTGCAACTGCCCGTAGTAATAAAGTGGCAGTGTGTTTGGGCTTTCAGGACTACTCGCAGTTAACAAGGGATTACGGCGACAAAGAAAGCAAGGTAATTCAGAATACCGTAGGTAATATTTTTAGTGGCCAGGTAGTCGGTGACACTGCAAAAAACCTTTCAGAACGTTTTGGTAAAGTGTTGCAGAAAAGACAAAGCATGTCAATCAACCGCAATGATACCTCGACATCAATTTCCACACAATTAGATAGTTTGATCCCCGCATCTAAAATCTCTACTCTTACTCAAGGAATGTTCGTCGGAGCTGTATCAGATAATTTTGAAGAACGAATTGAACAGAAAATCTTTCATGCTGAAATTGTTGTTGATAATGAAAAGGTAGCTGCCGAAACCAAAACCTATCAAAAAATACCGGATATACTATCCTTTATAAACGATAAAGGTGTTGATGTAATGAAGCAGGAAATCGAAGCCAATTACAAGCAAATAAAACGCGAAATTGTTCTTGTGATTGACAGCGAAATGGAACGTATAAAAAATGATCCTGATCTGCAACATTTGGTAAAAAAATGATAATCACTGTGCGAATAGTAACCGCAATCAACTCTTCGTTTGATAATTTAGTGGGGCGACAATTACCAAATGCTAAAGGCAATTTTGCTTTATAAATATTTATATTTGTAAAGCACAAAAAAGTAAACGCAGTTAATACCTAGCACTTATAGGTAATTAGCGCTGCAAAGTAGCTCACATTTATAAGTTACCTGCCATTTTATCGCAATTCGGAAACCAATAAGCACAAAATATGAGATTAGAATACTTTCACGTTAAAGGATTTCGCCGCATTAAAGAAGCCAAAATTTTGTGTGGTGACGCAACCTTCCTAATCGGAGAAAACAACATTGGAAAAAGCACAGTTTTAAAAGCGATGGATATCTTCTTCTCTGAAGTTTTAAAATTGCAGAATGAAGATTTCTTTAAAATAGATGAGACCGCATACCAAGAAAATCAAATTGTTTTAGAAGCAAAATTTGTAGCATTACCTAATGAAGCATTTAAATGGCGAGGATTTAAGGGAAGAATATTTAAAGAAAGTATCGGAGAAGAAGAAACAAATTGTATCTATTACCGAAAAACTTATCATCTTGACGGAACCCCAGTGAAAAGAGAAATGCGTTCGTGTAATAAAAATATTTCTACACAATTTGCTAAATGCAAAACATTAAATCATCTTATCGAGGCTGGAATCGAACAAGAAATTATTCAAGAAATTTTTCCAGATTTTGATTTGGATAAAAATTTAGCAGCAAAGGAGAAAGAAAAGTTTGAACTAATATCCGAACTTTGGGAACTTGACGAAAATCAGGTTGATTGGGCTGTTAACCCAGGAGGTTTTGAAGGTATCGTATCAATAAAACTTCCAAAGTTTTTGATAATTCCGGCTGAGAATAGAAAAGAAGAAATTGAAGGTAAAAGCGGAACGTTACAGGAAACAATGAAGGATCTATTTGAAGATGTTCGCGATACTTCGGTAAACTATCAACAAGCACAAATTTATCTTGATTTATTAGCAAAAGAACTTGATCCTGATGATGAAAACAAGGAGTTTGGTAGAATGCTCATAGATATCAACAAAATTATTGGTGGCATATTTAATAATACCAAAATCCATATTGAGACAAATCTTAGTGATGCCAGTTCATCAATTAAACCAACCTTCGATATTGAGATGAGTAGTAACGTCCGTACAAAGCCTGAGCGCCAAGGAATGGGATCGATACGCTCAACAGTTTTTGCGTTACTTCGATATCGGGAAAATTTCGTTCAACGTAAAAGGAAAGAGGGGATTGAGTTGCGACCGATTATAATCGGGTTTGAAGAACCTGAAATGTATTTGCATCCTAACGCCGCAGCGCTCATGAGAGACAAAATATATGAATTGGCTACGTCTTCAAATTCAAAAATCATCTGTACAACGCACTCACCTTACATGATAGACTTAAGTAAAAAAATCGATGAGGCGGATTTTCCAAAACAAATATTAAATTTATTAAAACTTGAACATAATGAAGAGCTAAATTATGAAGTATGTAATTCTACAGCTTTTAATACTTCTAAAGCTTATTTAGATTTACAAGCTCAAGAGAAAGATTTTGTAAAATTTATTTTAAAGATTGACGATTATGTTGCAAAAGTTTTTTTTTGTAAAAAGGTAATAATCGTGGAGGGAGATACAGAGGATGTTTTATTTAAAGAAACCGTAGACAGATTATCTGTCGAAAAAAGAAAGGCATTTTTGTATAATTACCAAATTATTAAAGCTCGTGGCAAAGCCTCAATAATTTCTCTTGTCAAATATCTTTCCGCATTATCAATTAATTGCTTCGTTATACACGATGAAGATTCCGTAGATGGAGCCACAAAATTTAATAATCCAATATTGCTTGCCCTAGGAAACGATGAAACTCGAAGATTAATGGTAAAATTTACAATTGAAGACTTACTGGAATATGCCGAACCCACAAATGAAAAACCATACAAAATGTATCATCACATAAATGAAACCTGGGGAAAAGATTGGGCAAATGTTCCAGAAAAATGGAGAAAAACATTTGAAACGAGAATTGCTCCTGAACTATTTAATTAAAAAAAACAGAGGTAGCAGCCCTTACGGCTATTGCTGGTGAGTACTGAAATTGGCAACAAAACATGAACTTCGTCCGTATTCGGCTGAGAGAACTATCTACGGAAGCCGAAACAGCGAAGAGCGGCGAAGCGTTACACGACATTTTATGAGCGACAAACTAAAAGATCGGAAAAAATTATTTGAAAAGTTTTCAAACCAACTTCACCTATTAAAAGATTCGGGACTGATAAATATTGAACTTAAATTTGACAAAACATATATTTGTCCTATTTGTTTAAATCAGTTTGATGAATCTGATATTATTTCAAATCAATCTAAAAATTTCCTTACAGAAGAAGATGCCCCACCGGATAAACTCAATGGCAAAAGGATTGCCTTAACTTGCAAAGATTGTAATTCATCAGCTGGTCACGAAATAGATAATCATCTCATCAATAGAATTAGAGAGATTGATGATAATAACTATTACAAAGGTTCAACCCAGTATAGAACCTTTGACTTTAATGGTGAAAATATAACCGCAGAAATTACTTCAAATGGTGATGGAACGTTGAGGGTATTGCACATGAACAAAAAAAATAACCCAACACTTTTGGAAAAATTCATTTATGGAATAAAAACTAAGAACATTGGTCCAATTTTAAATTTAAATCCTAAAGATTATCGTATTCTTCCCGATAGGGTAAATCTAGCCCTTTTAAAAACAAGCTATATTATAGCCTTTGCAAAATTTGGTTATATATTTCTTCTTGATGATTTCTATAGAAATATCCGTAATCAAATTAGCGATATGAAATATGGATATAAAGGTGAATTGTTTTTTTCGAATCAATTTAAACCTGAAAATGTTGGAACCTATTATATCTTAAACAAAGGTGCAAAGTCTATCTTAAATGTCTTTTCTCTTAAAACTGAATATTCAGAAACAGTGATTGGATCTATTATTCCACTTCCAGATTTAACCGCAGAAAAAATTCACAATATTCTTACGGAGACCGGCCATAATATTAATCAGCCAGGAAAAGTTGGAGTTAACGTAAACGTTTCTACATATGATTTAAACGCAGATTTATTTACAAATTTAGAAGAAATCAAAAAAATTGTCGAATGGAAGAAAAACGTCGTGTAAAAGCACATATTAATTTGTCGCCATTCAGTCGCTAAATAAAAAGAGAAAATCCTTAACTTCGCTACTGTTTCACGGCAGAGAGGGACTTCTCCGAAATCTGCGACAGCAAAACTACGAAAAAGCTTGGCGGCAATTTATCTGCGTGCAACAAATGGAATTAAGTAAATACGCATATTATCAAATTGCTAAGGGGCGGGAATTTTATCGTCAGTCTGATTCGTTTTAAGTTTAAAGTTTTTTAAGTACGTTTACATTCTGCAGAGAGTTCTTTCTCTGAAAGGCCGCAATGGATAAATAACGGCGAACGTTGTAGGCAAATTTCGGAATACACATTCCATTCACCAGGCTTGTAGGTACCAAGGTCGGAAAACAAAAACTGTGTTCCTTCTGTGAATTAAACCTGCTATGGTATTGGCAATATTGGCGGCACAGTGCTTTCTATCACGCGCTGAAAATCTTACTGACTGTCACTATACTACGGACTTACCAAAATGACCCTGAATTGAAACACCTTAAACCTAAACAATAAAAAAGGGTTTGCCATCGCAAACCCCATTTTACTGAATGTATTATTTTTCAAACGCAAAGACAACCTGCTGCACATCATCCAAAATCAACCGTGCGTTGAATTTTTTGCCGGATTTACTGACCATCCCTTTAAGCAGGTTCGTTGTCCTGTTCTGAACAAGATTTTCGATTTCTTCAACCGACAAAGCTACACCGCAAACATTCCTGAATTGCAGCCAACCACAACTACTATTCGGGCATTTAGTTACCTTTTCGGTTATTAATAGGTGATGTAGCCTGCATTTGGGGCATAGCAGTTCCGGGATAGCTTCCTTTTTAACAGGAGCTTTAAGTAACTCATCTGTGATAATTTTGGTATAAGCCTCGATTTCAGACTGGAACTTTTCGCTTGAAAATTTGGCTTGTTCGATACCTGCCAATGCGATTTCCCAATCTGCCGTCATCGTTGCTGAGCTTATACGCATATTTGCCACTATATCATATACAGCAAGTCCTTTCGATGTAGGAATCAGTGCTTTCCCTTTGCGCTCAATGTACTGCCGTTCCAGCAGGCCTTCAATAATGGATGCCCTCGTCGCTGGTGTCCCCAATTCGACCGTTTTTAAATCCTTTTTTGACTTGTCGTTACCGCTTCTGGAAATGATATGTTCCATAGTGGAAAGAAGGCTGGCTTCAGTATACAGCTGTGGCCCGGCAAGCTGTTTTTGCTTGATAGCACTAGAAGTGATATTTACCCGGTCATCTTCCTTTAACTCCGGGATATTTCTTTCCTCAATTGCATTTTCGTCAAAGGCATTTTGGATGAACCGCCAACCAGGCTCTAGTACCTCTGCCGCGGTCAAGCCGAAGTCATAATGCAGCACTTGCAATGTAATGCGTCTGATTTCTTTTGTACAGGCCTCTGAAACGGATTCCAGCAAGCGCAACGCTATCATTTTATAAACGATAGCCTCTTTTACCGACAAGGCAGACGGCAGCTTTTCCGTAATGAGCAGGCCATGGTGGTCGGTGACCTTACCTTCGTTGACAATATGCTTGTTTAGCCTGCCGAACTTTATTTTTGAGATATGTTTGCCAAGTTCCGGATCGTGTTGAAGGCCTCTTATGAGTCCCGGTATTTCGGCCCATACATCCTGAGTCACATAGTTGCTGCCTGTACGCGGATAGGTTATAAACTGCTTTTCATATAAGCTCTGGGCTATATTAAGTGTTTCAGATGCAGTTAACCCGTACTTCCGGTTAGCTTCCTTTTGCAATGCCGTCAGGTCGTACAGCAATGGCGCTGGTTCATGAACGGTTTCCGATAGTATTTTGGATACTGTGGCATTGCCCTGGCGCTGTATCGATTTTAAAGATTCTTCGGCTTCCTGCTGTGTATCGAAATGTAAAGCACCATCGCTCCTGAATGCTATAAATGATTTGGTATGTGCTAGCTGAATCTGCCAATATTTTGTGGGTTTATGGTCACGGTGTTCCAAAAACCGTTTGCAGATTAAGCCTAAGGTGGGCGTTTGCACACGGCCAAGGGAGTAAATCCCTGTACCTGCTGCTATACTGAGGGCCTGCGAAGCATTGATTCCGACCAGCCAGTCCGCACGGCTGCGCGCCCTGGCGGCGAGGTACAGGTTCTCGAAGTCTTTTCCCGGCAATAAGTTAGCAAAACCATGCCTAAGTGCCTTTTCGGTCAGGGAGCTGACCCAAAGCCTATTAAAAGGTTTTCTGCAATTTAGGTACTCGTATATATAGCGGAAGATGAGCTCTCCTTCGCGACCGGCATCTGTCGCTGCGATAAGGCTCCCACTTTTTCTGAACAGCTCCCCAACAGTAACCAGTTGCTTTACCATCCTTTTGTCCGGCAGCAGCCGTTCATTTCCTGATCCTTTTCTCGGGGTGAGGATAAAGGGGGAAGGGATTATGGGGAGGTTATCCTTTTGGAAACCGCTCAGGCCATAATCTTCAGGTAATCCTAAAGTCACAAGGTGCCCAAGAGCCCACGTGACATAATAACCATTTCCCTGAAAAAAACCTTCTTTTTTTTCCGTAGCATTTAACAGCGTAGCCAGTTCACGGGCCACGCTGGGTTTTTCTGCAAGTACTGTAATCATGGTGCTTCATTTATGTTTTACATTTTCCTGCCCCTCTTTTTCGTTGGGGTATCTTCCTGATCCGGCTGTTTATCAGCAACATTTTCTTTTTGCTGTTTCTTGTCGTCATCCTTTACAGGATTATTTGCATGGTTCATCTTACTTTCAGCAGTTGTTTGTGAAGTTTGAGGGCTTGCCTCAGGCAGGGCCTCCTCTTTTGATTTGGAAGGGTTATTAAAGGAGAAGCCTACTTTTCCGCTTTCGCTGTTGTAGGTAATGTACCCTTGGTATTCCTTGTCATTCTTGTCTATCAGCCCTGTAATATAGACGGTCGCTCCTTCCTTGAACTTACTGTATTGTTCCTCGGTCAGTTCTTTGCCCCTGAATTCCCTGGGTGCTTCATCATAGGTTTTGCCTTGCGACTGGCCTGGGTTGCGGTCAAATATAAATTCGACATAGCGCTTGTCGGCATTAAACTGCACCGTGGCATCAAAGGGCTCTCCATTCTTTGAGGTCATTCCTTCTAGGTACAGTGGCTTGCCTTCCTGCAGCGCCTGCTTTTGCTGGTCATCCAGTTTGATACCTTTAATTTCATCAGGTATTTGCATCCACTCTGCCTTGTAAGCTACCAGTTCGTTGGTCTTGCGGTCAACGCTGATTATTGACGGCACGAATTCGCTTGTCTTTTGGTTGTACAGGTCGACGACCCTTCCCATATTGCCTGTTTTAAGCAGGTTCTCTTTATCTTCTTTGGTAAACTCATGTCCGAAGAACGGGTAGTTTAAATTGGGTTCTTTTCGTATCCCGTGCATGGCTACTACCACATGTCCTGCATCGTTGGTCTGAAGCGAAAGTCTGGCATCCAGTTTTGCCACAGCATCACCCATGGTAAGCGTTAAAGGCACGACATCATTGGTTTTAAATCCCCTGAGAAGGGGCTCCATCAGGTTCATCTTTTCAAGGCGTTCTTTACTTAGTCCTAAATTGTTCAGTGATTCCCAATTCACTTGCTCGGGCTTGAATTTGTACTCTTCTGTTGTTTCCATTTTAGTATGATTTTTATGTTGATATTCGGAGTTTATAGCGTGTTTAGAAAGCAGTTTCTGCGCATCTTCCCCCAGGTCATTAAGGTAGCCCTGCAATTCGCGGGCAATTTCTAAACCCGCCGAAAAGGGCACGCGGAAAAAATCAAACCGTGTCGGTTCTTTGAGCTGCCGTGTGAAGTTGCCGAAGAAGTTGGAGAAAAAGTCACCATGCCGTTCAATCCGTAGAAAATCCGGTTGTCTCTTATCTTCAATGTCCGCTGCTTTTACTTCGCCGTTCCTCGTTAGCTGTTTTACCGCCTTGATTTTATTTTGCTTCTTGTCCAGTACAAGCAGCATCTCATTCAGTTCATCAGGATGTTCTGTGTGGTTTTGATTGTCTTCCATAGCTTCGTTTTGCATTATAAAACTATTTCTTTAGAAGTTTGTGAATGATCTTAGGAAGCCTGATGCAGGGCTTGTCATTCCCTGGCTTTTAGCCCCGGTAAGCGCTTTTGGAAACTGTCGCGGATAAATTGGTGCACATCAGAAAGCTTGTAGTACAGCTTTCCGCTAATGGTGTAATAGGGCAGCCTGCCGCCGGAGCGGTAGCGTTGCAGCGAACGCGAGCTGATTTTCAGCATCTGCAGTACGTCCTGATTGTCCAATAACTCTTCGCCATCAATAGCAGAATGGCGCTGTTCCACCTGTAGGATTTTTTCGGCCAGCAAGTCAAAGCGTTGCATTACACGTTCCATCCAGGCATGAAATTCATTTCTGTCGATGTTCATGATAGTATGATTTTAATTAAACTGGGTGCAAGTTTGTATTTGCCCTAAACTTTATCTGCCAAGTTGTGCCAATGGGTATGGAAAATTTTTTAAAAGGTTGCCACAAAAGCCATAAAAAAAGCAGCCTTAACGGCTGCTTCATTACAGGTGTTTATCCATGTATTCTTCCAACGAGTCTCTTAGATGGTCGATGAAGAGGGTCCGCTTACCCGCTCGGTCTTTCATGCGGTGGAAGGCATGGTGGATATCGCCAAGCGGTATTTTAAAGAGGCTTTGAAAAATCAGGCTCACCTTCCGGATGCCTATTTTACCATGGGATAGTACTCCCGAAATATATAAAGCGTAAATGAGTTCTATAAGTGCATTTTTAGTACCTGTCCACTGCAGGTCGTCCGGAATATCCAGCGACCCAAAGTTAACTGGAGTTTCAGGATCAATCCTTGACAAAATGTAAACGTAGGTCAGGTCCTGTGCTATAAACCGGGCGACCAGATGGTCATAATACGTGGAATACTGGCTGTCCATCTCAAAATAGAAGCTATCTAAAACGGTAGCGTAATGTACCTGTTCCCGCAGAAAATAGTCAGCATCTTTATCAGTCCTGCCCGAACGGTAGTACCGGTAGAAGTCCATATCCAGCTGGCTTGCATTATGCTGTTTTAAAATCTTCAATTGCCCTTCGAAATATTTACGGTATAGCTTACCGCCTTTAACCGGGCATGTAGTCTCAATCCGGTATACATTATTGTAGTAGATAAGCTTACCCAAAACCATGGGCTTCACTTCCTTAAAAAACTCAATTTCCGCCATCACGTCGGTAAATCCGGACATGCCTAATTGTTCCTTAACGCGTACAAGAATTTCCTGTAACAACGCAATCATAATGCGGGACTGTTCAATAAGTGACGTATCGCCCAACGACAGGTCCTGTTCCTTGGTATCTATTTCTGACAGTATCTTCTTAAACATCGCTGACCGTACCATAACTCAAAATTGATATGGCCGTGCACCGACAAAAATGATGGCACTGTTATCTGTGCATGCCTGTTATTTACCGTATTCTTTCCTATATTCCATAGGCGTTACAGCAGTTTGCCTTTTAAAGAACCTGCTGAAGCTTCCCGAAGAATTGAAGTGCAGCTGCTCGCTGATGGTTTCGATTGAATGTTGTGAACTCATCAGTAAATACTTTGCCTCGCTGATAAGAACCTCTGTAATACATTTTATAACCGTTTTTCCAGTTACCTCACGGACTGCTTTAGTAAGGTAGCCACTTGTTACAAATAGTTGCTTAGCGTAAAATTCCGGGCTATGATGCTCTCTGTAATTTTGGATCAGTAGTTTCAGGAATTGCATGGTAAGCAATTCTTTCCTATTGAAAGATGTATCGGCTGGATTCATATCCCGCTGCCAGGCCGCCTGAAATATCAGTAGGCTCAATGCCGCTGTAAAAGATGCCTGGGGAAAGCGCTTCGGATTTGTTGCAGTCTCATAGTAATAGTGAAGTAGTTTCATTATCCGGGCAAGAACTTTAGCATCGAACAGATCGGGAATAATTTTAATACTCTGCTTACTGACCAGTAGCTCTATAAATTGGCCGGACATTTTAATGTCTGTTATAAACTGCCAGCGCACCTTCACAAAATAACAGGCCATTTTTTTGTTGTAGCTGTGCACTTGGTAATAATGCCTGCATAATGCTACTACAAGTTCATTTGAAGTGCAGGAAATCTTATTTCCGTCAATCACTGCCCTCAAAATTCCTGACCTGACGTAGATGAAAAAGAAATATCCGCTGCAGCTCACTTTCTCGTTAGGGATTCTACTATCCTCCCCGTTATAATAATGGACTTCTGCCGGAAACGCGTCTGATGTAAATTCCATATGCAAGTAATTATAAAGCCCAACAGGATAGCCTGCGGGCTTTGAATTATTCTACAATTCGATTTTTTCCAATCCGGCAATGCTGGTTATTAATGAGTACTCTACAGCTGCCTGGTTACTCTCCAGAGCCCCCGCCAGCGCAGCAGTGATATTACCGACCGATTTTCCCCAGTCCGTGTCCTCACAACACGAATGGTGAAGGGAGTATCGTGTGATGGACGTTACAACAAATATGATCCGTTGCTCTTCATCTGATAAGGCGGCTGAGTTCAGCGTACTGTTTTCAATAGCTATAATATCGCTGTAAGCTTTGCCGAACGGTTTACTGGCCAAAAGGTCGTAACTATCAAAAAAATCGGATAGAATTGTTACAGCCGATGGGCTCAGTGAAGGGCTTTGCAGAACTTGTTCGAGTGCTGCATCAGGTGTATCCATGCAAGAGGCTAATAACTGCTGCGTCGTTGAGTCAACAGTGATTGCCGACGCGCCGCCGGACAGATTCTGGACAAGCAACAAGATATCATCATAATTTTTTGGTTTGTGTCCACTTGCTTTGTAGAGTGATAAGCCGTTTCTATAAGATTGCCCTGAGGCATCGTAGGGATTGTTTTCATTACCGGCATTGTTGCCGAGCGCTTTCAAATATGCGTTTTGCTGGCTAGCAACAGTATTTGATTTATCGGTTTCGTTAGTACATGCCAACAGCATAACCGATAAGATACCCATCGGGATTAAGTTTACGATTTTCATTTGTTTCGTGTTTAAATGTGACTGATTCGTTTAATCAGTTCATTCATCCGGATGACAAACTGGTCGGGCTGCAGGCAACCCCTGGCTTGTGAATTCAAAACAAAGCTATGGGCATTGTTTAGCCTCGGCAAGCGCATTAGGTTGGGGATTCTGAATTCTAACTGTGGGTTTTCTGAAAATACACACTCTTAAAATGTGTTAAATCATAAGTGAATATTGGGATATTGGCTACATTTGATTTACCCCGACACTACGTTTATTTCTACTACTGCTCTTTTCTAAATTAATTGCTAAGAATTAAATATCGTTGCAAGAAATGGCATTCAGTCGCGTATCTATTATACTACTACATTGTATTATTGCCCTTACCTCCCAGTTATTGGGGGCGTCTGTCCATGACTCTTTACAGAAGAAAGATTTCAAGTACCTGTTCACTATGATAAGCAGTTCTAAAGAAAAACCTGCTGAACAGAAAATATATCTAAAGGCGTTCCTGGCTAACGCAAAAGCAGCAAAGGATTGGGAACTCATCGTAAACGGTTATAAGAACTATGCCGATTATGCCGATGAAGACATGTCCATCATTTATACCGACAGCATGGTTTACGGGGCCAAGCAATCGCGTGACGACAAATTAATCGGGTCAGCCTATCTTTCGAAAGGAATTGCATTCTATGCCCTTAAACGGCATGAACTGGCTTTGGAGAATTACCTAATGGCCAAGCCCTACATTGAAAAGTCTGGTGACGAGTATTTAAAGTATAAACTCAAATACAATATCGCGCATGAGAAGTATTATTTGGGAAAAAATGATGAGGCTATCCGGCTTTTCAATGCCTGCCTCCACTATTTTAAGGATACAAACCCCAGGGCTTACCTGAATACCCTGCATTCTTTAGGCTTAGTTTACAATAAGGCCGGTGACTATGGAAAATCCCTGGAGATGGTTCAGCAAGGCAATGCTGCCGCCGAAAGCGTAAACAACCATAGTATGGATGCTTACTTCCTTCACCTGAAAGGCTTAAATGAATATTTCAGGGAGAATTATGCCTCGGCGATGGAGCACCTCAAAGAATCTATCCCAGAGATAAAAGATAATAAAGACCATGGTAATGTTGCCGTGGCTAATTTTTATATTGGTAAGAGCCTTTGGGATTTAAAGAAATACCGGGAAAGTGTTCCCTATTTAAAACAAGTTGATCAGGCATTGATTGATAACAATTATATTCGGCCTGATCTCAGGGAGAGTTTCGAATTACTGATTGACTTTTATAAAGATAAGGGTGAACTGAAAAAGGTGTTGTACTATGTCGACCGCTTACTTGTCGCCGACAGTATCTTAACGGCTACCCATGATAAACTTTACGACAATATCCATGTCAATTATGATACGGTCGAACTTCGACAGGAGAAGCAGAACATTGAGAAGCAACTTTCCCGGGAGATGACTTATAGGAAGTTATTAATTTTTGGGTCCGTGTGCCTGGCTGTAATCATTATAGCACTTACAATGGCGTTGTACAGGCACCGTCGCCGCAATCGTATTTTCCGTGAATTGATGGAAAATAAAAAACCAACAGGTAAACCTGTTAGCGACGTACCCAAAGAACTACTTATTCCACAGGAAACGGTAGATAAAATCCTCGCGCGCTTAGAGAAATGGAGACAGTCCATGCGGTATCTTGAGCCAAACATTACCCGTGCCTCAATGGCGGTGTATTTAGAAACAAATGTGCATTACGTTTCAGATGTGATTTTATATTGTTACGGCAAGAGTTTTACCGAATACATAAACGACCTGAAGATAGATTATATTATTGAGCAACTGAAGACCGATAAGCATAAGCGGATGTTTACCCATGAGGCACTCGCCAAGGAGTCAGGCTTTGGTACTACCCAAAGTTTTGTTATTGCCTTTAAAGCGCGAACCGGTATTTCACCTAACTTCTTTAGTGCGAAGATTAGGAAGGAGATGGCGGAGGCTGATAGCTAGAAGATAATTAACTAAATAAGCAGTAAGTTCTTGTAATAGGGAAGTTTACGGACTTCCATACTTTTCCGACGAGCGGCAGTTTTGACCTGCTTTTTGCAATTGTTACTATTATTTGATTTAAAAGTAATAACTTGACTAATGATTTAATTGTACAACTTTAAAAATTCATAAAATCTCTTTCTTGCTCCTCGTCAAATTTTTCAAGTGCGATGCGTTCTACTGAAAAACTTTCACTCTTAATCTGTACAGATTCTATATGTTCTACCAAAATAGAATTTAAATCAATTGATAAACAGTCTTTTCGTATATCAATTTGCTTTTTGCGCCTTTCTTCAGGAATAGGCGGTAAAAATTCATCGGCGGACAATGAATTCTCTTCGGTAGCAGGTAACCAGTTTATCATTTTATAAGCAGTTACTTCTTCGTCACCATCCCATTCAGAAAGTTTTATGTCTACTTCACTTCCCGCTGGATATTCTACTGATGCAACCTTGGAAGCATGGTTAAAGAGAGTTATGTTTAAGCCCTCTTTAGACTGGGCAGACGGAAAAATAATACCATCAAGCTTTAAATATGATCCAAGGTAATCAGCAATCACTTGAGTAACTAAATATTCAAAATACTCATCATCTGGCATAACAACTTTGGTCATTCTGAGGCTTAAACTTCTTAAAAATGCTGTTTTTGATAAGATTTCCGCATAAGTGTCGTCAAAAATACTTCCATCAGCAACACTTAAATTTAACGCGCTTAGGTCGAGAACCCTTAATTTTTGTAAAATGTCAAATTTTGCCACGACAACTTTGCTTCCAACTGGAGGCCTTACTTCCGTGAGTGCTGTATGTACACTTGTGGCACCATAGAAAACAGAAATGCCCTTTGCATTCATCCTTCCCGCCTTGGCAAATTCCGGAGGAGGCGGCCCAATTTGCTTGTCGGAATATTTGAGTGCTTCTTCTAATTTTGCTTCTGATTGGAATACCCTTGCTCTGTACAAATGATTTAAATTGCTATCCAATCCTATTGAACGGACTACGGGCTTTCTGTCTCGCGTATTTAAAGTTTCAATACCCTCAAAAATAGCTTGTAAAATGCTTTCATTTTTATTATTAAAGAATCTGGAATTATTCTTTAAAGTAAATTCAAAACCTGCCCACAAATCTTGCCATTCAACATCGTCAATGTCTTTTTCGTCATAGAATGAATCCTCCTCAAAAGGATTTTGTTGATCGTCTTTTGCTGCTTCATGGTCATAGTGCTTGTGTGCGAGTAATTCTTGCACATCAGTGGCAATTAATTCACTTACATCTGCAGCTTCCTGTATTGCTTCTACAATTGGCATTCCTCTAGGTTCCCATCCGGAATTTCTATACAGATAAGACGACCAGTCGTCTGGTGGAGAATCAGGTGACAATACATAGTGTTGTGCAAAAGCATTATCAATCCTTTCAGCAAAATCTGATAATGAGTAGCCATACTGCTTTTTGTTGTTACAATAAGAGCAATTTATGACTTCTCCCTGGCGCTCAATTTCAAGCTTTAGATAATTTTCACCTACGCAGTAAAAACAAATGTATTTATCTTCACCCATTACTTTGTATACGTTAAATAAATATTTTTTTCTTTATTTCAATTGAATCCTTCGGAAAGTTTTATTTATTTAAGCTTTGTAGATTTTCCTTATATCAAAATCATAATATTTTACGTATTCGTATATCAGGTCATTTAAATTCGCAAGCGTGGGAAATGTTTCGTGAAGGGCACTGAAATCTACTTCGTTGGATTTTAAATATTCCCCACGAAAAGTTTCAAGAGTTATTTCGCTAACATTTCCTAAACAGAAACCACTGTTGAAATGCAGGTGCAACTCCGGAATATATAAATAGAAACTGGATACAATTAATTCCCCAAGTCTGAAAACGCGTGTTTTGGGAGTAGCTGTTTCTTCGACAAATCCTAAATTTAGCAAATGTTCAGCCTCGGTAAAAATCGGTCGGATTAGATTAGCCATACAGTAGACTTTTTCATATGGCTCAATAACGGTTAGCTGAAATTCCCAATAGTTCTCTCCTTCTATCAGTGAATCAATTTGGGCTATATTAGTATTACCATAGCTACTTGGATTATGCCCAACATAATTTACAAAGTCCTTTTCCTTATAAGTATCTCTCATTTTATAAGCTATTTATTAAGCAACTCTCTTGATAGTCTTGTCATTTCGTCAATAGAAATGTTTAGTTCTTCTCCTTCTTTTTGACTCCAATTTTCCGGATCTGTCCAAAAATCACCTTTTAGAAAACACTTTTTAGCGAGCTCATGGTTGATGTTTTTTAATTCTGATGAAGCTGAAAACCAATAATGCGATATTTGTTTTTCTCTCGTACGGTCCTTAGGCTGGGTTTTTCTGTCGGTGAAATAGGATTTCGTCTCTGATAAAGCTGTATAAAGAGATTTTAATGCAGCCTTATCTTCTTTGCTATGCTCCAAGTTTGCCTTGTCAATTCCTAATATCCAATCTCTGAACTCCTTAAATAGGGATAATACTAGTGTAAGTTCCATATAATTTATTCTAATATTCTCATTAAAAGTTTACGTTAAGATTCCTTAAAAGTCATATCGGATTGTTTCAGAATTCATATTGTTTGTAATCGTCGCTATCTTCGTCACCCTCAGTATACGTAAAACCACTGTCTTTGATTTCATTTAAATATTTATTCCTCATTTCGTTATACTCATCGAGTTTGGCATTCAAAGCATTACCTGTGAGCTTCTTTCTATCTATTTTTTTTATAAGAGCCTTGATGTTGCGCAATTGCCCAATTAGCAGTTCCCGCTCGACATCTGGTTTGCCATCAAAGGGAGATTTAAGGTCGTCCTGAGACATTTCTTTAAGAGAATCTACAAGTTGTTTTTTATCGTCATCTTTCATAACTTTTGGAAAATTGAGTATTATTAGGTTTAATCAAAAGGTGTAGGTTAGCCATTATTTAGCATTAAAATTGAATGGGATAACATTTTTTACATGACAGCAAAATTTCCCACATTTTGCTCGGCAGAAATTTACAATTTTATTTCATGATATAAAATGCCCATTTGTAGGTATTTATAGAAACAAAAAAGATGCTCTCGCATCTTATTGTTACAGTTCAAATTTGAAATCGAACAATTCTTTAGGTGGAATTCCAAGACCTTTTGCTAGTGCTAAAATGGTTTTCATGGATGCGCCATGTTCGCCATTTAAGACTCTGTAAACTTGCTTTTGCTCTATATTACCGACGGAGGCTATAGTTATAACATCGCGCCCATGCTTGTCCATAAGATGTTGCAAATGTTGCCCAAATGCTAAATAATATTTTTTTGTTGTTTCCTCCACTATGTGAAAGTGCGATAATAAGTTAAAAATAAATTGTCAAATTTGACACTGAGTTAAAAAAAATTATATATTTGTTTTACAAATGCCTATAAAGCATTTGACATTTTATATTTTTGCGATTCTTCATATGATAATTTGAAGCATTCGCTTTGAATCTCGTTTCAGAAAATTGGCGTTTTTAAAACCACGAGATGATAAGTGCAAATGCTCACGCCATACGGCGTGGGCTCACTTATTTGTGGTTAGGTACGCCAATACCTCTGAAACGATAAGTTGAGTTTAAACCCACGCCTCCTTTTTAGGAGCTATTACTTCACTCTCAGCTTGTATTCTTAGCTTATTCTTCATTTTTTTATCGGGCTTCGCAAACGTTATAGTTCAACCTTTTAACCCGTTTTGCGTATGGTTTAGTTTTTTCATAGTTAAGTAGTAGGCCCGGCCTGTACTGGTATTCCCTTTTCGAGTTGGTTGGGGAAAGGCCGGGTATCTTTTTACTCTTATCGGTATTCATAAAAATAACCCCCAGGCGTCGGCAAACTAACCTGAGGGCTATAGACCAATAAAACCCAATGTCTCATTAATCTTAACCAATGTTATGAAATTTATTTCAGCAAACAAAGGGCTAAGGGTGCTTTTCTATTCTTTTGCATTAGCTACCCTGTCAATGAGTGCCTTAGCCCGGGCACATGCTTCACCAATTCCTGGAGCATATTTTCAGCAAACCATTTCAGGAACCGTCTCCGATAGTTCAGGACCCTTGCCGGGTGCCATGATTGTCGTCAAAGGGACAACACGCTCGGTGGCGACTGATCCTGAGGGTAACTATTCCATTGCCGCAAATGACGGCGAAGTCCTGGTATTTTCGTTTACAGGCTTTAAGACGGTCGAAGTTGTAGTCGGTGCGCAAAGTACGGTCAACGTCACCCTCCAGGAAGATACAATGCAGCTTGAAGAACTGACGATTAACGCAGGATATTATAATGTAAAGCAAAAAGAAGCTACAGGAAGCATTGCACGTATCACTTCAAAGGATATTCAGACACAACCGGTAACAAATGTGCTCGCAGTTATGCAGGGGCGCATGGCTGGGGTAAATGTTACACAGTCTACCGGCGTACCGGGAGGTGGATTTGATATTAAAATACGGGGGACAAACAGCCTCCGTACAGATGGCAATAGCCCACTTTATATCATTGATGGAATGCCATACTATACAGATTCTTACGGATCAGCGCGTTCCGGTCTGATATTGCCGGGTGCAGGGATTAATCCACTCAATAGCTTAAACCTGACTGACATTAAAAGTATTGAAATTCTTAAAGACGCTGATGCTACTTCAATATACGGATCCCGCGGCGCCAACGGTGTTGTGCTCATTACCACCCGAAAAGGCACCGCCGGTAAAACTGTTTTTGACCTTACATCTTATACTGGCGTAGGCAATATTGCTTATAAAGCCAAGCTCATGAAAAACGCCCAATACCTTGACATGCGCAGACAGGCATTTGCAAATGATGGGATTGAAGAATATCCTGATTATGCTTATGATATTAACGGCGCTTGGGAACAGAATCGGTATACGGACTGGCAAAAGGAACTTATCGGTGGTACTTCGATAATAAATAATGTACAGGCAACGGTATCGGGAGGTAGCGAGACAACTCAATTTCTTCTTAGCAACACCCTTTACAGGGAAACAACGGTTTTCCCGGGTGATTTCGCCTTTAAAAAAGTTGGGGTAAATTTTAACCTAACCCATAGGTCTATCGACAAAAGGTTCGGGCTTTCTTTCTCTGGGAATTATATAACTGACCACAACAATCTTCCCGCAACTGATCTTACCATGATGGCCCTGACTTTAGCTCCAAATGCGCCAGCGCTTCATAATGAAACAGGTGGTCTTAACTGGGAAAATTCCACATGGAGTAATCCCATTGCTACACTGTACGAACCATACCAAGCAAGGAACAGGATACTTATAGGTAACCTTTCCCTTGGCTATCAACTTGTAAAAGATTTAGAGATCAAGGCTGTACTGGGATATACCGATACCCGTTTTCAGGAATTTAAAGCCACTCCTTCGACAATATATGACCCTTCATATGGAATGGGAAGTGAATCTTCTCAGCTATCGCAAAGTAATGTGGGTGCGACTTCCTGGAATTTCGAGCCGCAGCTCACGTATAAGAAAGTTTTTGGCAAAAGCTCCCTGCAGGCTTTGGCCGGAGTAACATTCCTAGAAAGAGCCAGTCTTGCTGGGGGCCTGACAGCGCAGGGCTTTGCCAGCAATAACCTAATTTACAATCCTGCTATGGCGTCCAGGGTAACTGCGCTTCCCGGTAATGATGTGAGCTATAAGTATAATGCTGTCTTTACAAGGCTCAATTACGACTTGAACGGCCGTTACATAGTGAATATTACGGCCAGGCGTGACGGGTCCAGCAGGTTCGGTCCTGGGAAAAAGTTCGCAAACTTTGGAGCTATTGGTGCAGCATGGTTATTTTACAAGGAAAAAATCGTTGAAGATATGCCCGCGGTCAGCTTTGGTAAAATCCGGGCCAGCTATGGAACCACAGGCAATGACCAAATAGGCGACTACCAGTTTCTCAACTTATATGGGTTTTCCGGCTATGGTTATAACGGGATACAAGGTATCAGGCCTGTTAGGCTTTTTAATCCTGATTTTAGTTGGGAAACCAATAAAAAACTTGAGATTGCAGCGGAGATTGGGTTATTTCAGGACAAGGTATTCCTAAGCTCTGCATGGTACAGGAACCGTTCATCCGACCAGCTTGTAGGCATACCGCTGCCGGGTACTACAGGATTTTCGTCAATTCAGTCAAATCTTGACGCAGTAGTTCAGAATTCCGGATGGGAGTTTGAACTCAGGCTGACCCCCTTCCAAAGAAAAGGATTCGAATGGCATTGCGCATTCAACCTGTCCTTAAACAGGACAAAACTACTTTCTTTTCCCGGTCTGGATACTTCTACCTATGCCAGCCAATATATTGTAGGGCAGCCTTTGGATATCAGGCAGGTTTATCACTTCGAAGGTGTTGACCCTCAGACCGGCGTTTACACATTCAAGGATTACAATGGCGACGGTATTATAAGTGCGGATGCCGATCGTAAAGCTGTGGTTAATATTACCCCAACCTACTTCGCAGGCCTGCAAAACAGCATAGAGTTTCACAACTGGAAACTGGACTTTTTATTGCAGTATGTAAAGCAAAAAGGAACAAGAAGTGCTCATTTGGGGATGCTTCCCGGTGTTGGGTACAATCAGCTCGCCGATGAGGGGACGGTGTGGGTTCAGCCAGGCGATATAGCAGATTTTCAGCAATATACCACAGGGCTTAATGATGAAGCCTATACCGCTTACTATAATTATATCGGCAGTAATGGTTCGTACACCGATGCTTCATATTTAAGATTAAAAAACCTTTCAGTTTCATACAGCCTTCCCGAATCCTTTACCGGACATCTACAATGCCGGGTTTTTGCACAGGGGCAAAATCTCTTAACAATTACTCCGTACAAAGGAGCTGATCCTGAAACACAGTTCTCAGGATATTTACCTCCATTGCGGATATTTTCTTTAGGAATGCAATTAACCTTTTAAATAAGATATTATGAAAGAATATTTCAAAAAAACGATAATTCTTGGGGCGTTTTTAATACTAATCGTCTCATTCGTAGCTTCATGCGAGCCATTTGTAGATGCCGGCCCCCCAACTACACAACTTTCAGGGGAAACCGTCTTTGAGGATCCAGCTACGGTCAGGGCTGCCCTGGCAAATTGCTATGCACTGCTATGCAATAGTGTATTACTTACCGGCAGTATTGATGGGTTGTCCATAAAACTGGGTTATTACGCAGACGAATTGGAACCCTACGGAGGAGGCCAGTCAGAGTTTGCTTTTTTTCAAAATAATCTTACAGCAACTAACTCTACCATAAACACCATATGGTCAAATTCGTATAACCTTGTTTACGCTCTCAATAGCGTTTTGGAAGGACTTGAAAACTCATCAGGGATATCCGATGCCGACAAGGAAATATTTACAGGAGAAGCACTGTTGATGCGCTCTATGATCTATTTTAATCTGACCAATCTCTTCGGTGATATACCTTATATTACTACGACCGATTATATGGCTAATACCGTTACACCTAAGGTTAGTATACCGGAAATGTATGCAAGGCTTACAGCAGATCTAAATCTGGCCCAACAAAAGCTGCCTGTAGAGTATGCGGCCCCTTCACGAACTATTCCAAATAGAAGTGTCGCTGCCGCTCTGCTGGCCAGGCTATACCTATATGAGGGCAATTGGGAACTGGCATCGCAAAAAGCAGATGAGGTGATTAACATGACTGAATTCTACGCTTTGGAGAATGATTTAGACCGTGTCTTTGTAAAAGATAGTCAATCTACACTTTGGCAACTCAGCCCTTCAATCGAAGGTATGGCAACACGCGAAGGGCAAAATTTTATCTTTACCATGGGGCCGCCGCCTTCAAGGGCTCTCAATCCTTTGCTAGTTCAGGCTTTTGAATCTTCTGATATGCGTAAACAGTATTGGATAGGTACCGTAAGCAACGGTAGTTCGACCTGGTACCATCCCTTTAAATATAAGCAAAGAATTCGAACTGATGTCTCATCTGAATATTCAGTAGTACTGCGTCTTGAAGAACTGTACCTGATTCGCGCTGAAGCCCGCTCACATACAGGTGACCTTACAGGGGCAGCAAATGACCTTAATGTGATCCGGAATAGGGCTGGCCTGCAGGATACTCAGGCAACAACGCCTGCACAACTACAGGATGCTGTGATGCTTGAACGTCGTTTGGAGTTATTTTGTGAACATGGTCACAGGTGGTTTGACCTGAAACGCTCAGGCTTGGCCGGTGCAAATCTTTCACAGTCAAAGCCGGGATGGAATTCAACTGATATACTTTGGCCACTCCCGCAAAATGAATTATTGCTTAACCCTGCGTTACTTCCACAGAATACCGGATATTAATGAAACGTATAAATAATTACATAAAAGCAATAATATTTTCACTTACCTTTTTATGCCATGGTTTTTGCTTTGCCCAAATAAAGAGGGACCTGACGGAAAAAGAGTATGACAGATGGCATACGCTTGCTAGCGGTCCTGTATCTCCTGATGGCCGGTGGGTTTCCTACTCAAAACTGTACAGAGACGGTAATGACACCTTATTTTTGAAAAACACGCAAACCGGCAGGCTGCTTCATTTTTGTAAGGGAAACTCAGGTGGGATAACGGCTGATGGGAACTACTTTATTTGTATGACTAATGATACATTAAGGGCTACCGGGCTCAAGAAGCACAAGGACTTTGCTATAAGTGGTGTTGCGGGTTACAAATCAAAAGGCAATACATTGCTTTGCCAGATGAAGACTGTCAAAAACTTGCTAATTGGAAAAACAGATTCGCAGCCCGCCTATTTTTTAAAGGATATTAATGAATTCGCTATAAGTGATAATGGCTGCATGGTATTCGTCCGCGAATCTGGGCAAGGCTACTCATTGGAAATTATGGAATCCGCTGATTGTCGCCCAAGAATTTTAAAGTCGAACGTTACCGGGTTTAGCGGGTTAACTTGGAATAACAGCGGTACTGCATTTAGCTGTTATGCCAACACTGGTATTGTAAATGATAATAAAAATGGAGAAAGTATATTATACAGATACCAACGGCAGGGAAATGATTACCATGTTTCAAATATATCGTTGCTAAAAAGCTTCCCTGGCTTTACTTTATCTCCACCATCGATAAGCGTGTCTGACGATGGTGATAAAGTGTTTTTTGATTTATTTTTACCTTCTGACCCACATAGAAGCAGAGACCAGGTCACAATTTACAGATACAGCGATAAAACTTTGCCTCCCAAAGAAATTAAAATAAAATTCTGGCATGTATGGCTGGTGGACAAACAATGTATAGTGGCTGTTGAGGACCAGGATCATCCGATGGCCCTTACCATTGGAGAAGGGAGATATGCTTTGGTATACAGCCATGATAAATATCTGCCTTTGCATGAATACGCCGGATATTATATAGATGTATACATAAAAGATATGGAGACAGGCTGTAAGGAACTCATTGTAGAAAAACAGCTATATGATTATCAGCATATGTTGGTATCTCCCGAAGGAAAATACATAGCATATTTTAAGGATAGGGAATGGTGGCTCTATGACATCAAAAGAAAAAAACACAATAAGCTCACAAACGGTGCATCAAATTCTTTTTACAATGCGGAGAATGATTATCCCAACGAAGAATCTTATGGTGTAGCAGGATGGAGCAAAAATGACCAAGAGCTTATTCTTTATGACAAATATGATGTTTGGCAGATTACTTGCGCAACTTCTTTTGGTAAACGCATTACTAAAGGCAGGGAAAACAACATAACGTATCGTGTTTACAGTGATGGGCTTTATAAAAGTGTCCATGGTGGTTTCGGCTTTATCACAGAGTCCCATGATGTGGCGAATGGAATCATTATCATAGGCCTTGATGGCAACAACTATGATTACAGTCTCTTATGGTATCGGACCGGCAAGGGTGTCCGCTTCGTTACAAAAGGTAACGGGGCAATAACCGCTATACATAAGGCGGAGGCCAGCGATGATTTTTATTTTTTAGAAAGCTCATTTTCGACACCACCGCAGCTATTATATAGCAACGCATCAGGAAAAAGATTTGTGGTAACAAGCAGTAACCTTCACCAAAATCTATTTAAATGGGGAACGTCAAAGCTCATTACATTTGATGCTTCAGGGAAACGGGGACTTAAAGCAGCCTTGTTTTTTCCTGCATCTTACGATCCGGACAAGAGTTATCCTATGGTAGTTAATATATATCAGGATAAATCCAAAGAACTGCATAATTATATTCCTCCTTCTATAGAATTATACGATGGATTCAATATTACCAACCTGACTTCCCAAGGATATTTTGTATTGCTACCAGATATACATTTTACTATGGACAAACCCGGAGAATCTGCATTGGAATGTACGTTGGCAGCATCTGAGGCTGCTATGAAGATTGCTAATGTGGATAGGAACAAAATTGCCTTAATTGGGCATTCGTTTGGTGGGTTTGAAACCACTTACATTATAAGCAGGACATCCTTTTTCAAAACGGCAATAGCTGGTGCAGCGGTAACTGATCTGTTGAGTTTTTACTTAAATATCGATCCATTTAAAAAGTCTTATATGGAACGTTTTGACAATGGTCAATTCAGGAACAGGCATTTATTTACCAGCCCAGAATTTATTGAAGAATCCCCCATTCATAATGTCTGTACGATAGATACTCCGTTGCTGTTATGGGCAGGTAAGGATGACCGGATCGTTCCCTCCGAGGATAGCGTAAAGTTGCACAGTGCCTTATGGAGACTAGGAAAAAGATGCAACCTCCTATTATATCCGGGTGAACAACATTACATCGAGAACCCAGTCAATCAGGCCGACCTATATCATAAAATAATGGATTGGCTTGATTATTATTTGAAGGACGGTAAAAAGCCATATTGGTTATTTTATTAAAGAGAGGTGTCCCGAAGGACACCTTTTTTTAGTTTCTCATATTTAAACGTACGGAAGTATCACAATCGTCGTTTACATCCTTTGGATAAGCCGTGTAAAACACTCCATTGTGAAGAATGCGGCATAGCGGGCCTGCTTCCGTTTTGCAAGGTACCTCTTGGCTACAGGCAGCTTGGCCCGGCAGGCTCGCCCATCCTATAACATCGGGCCTTTCCGAAGTTACGGTTTTTGTGTTTGCAGCAAATGCTCCAGCAATTGCCAACGATACTGCCGAAACTGGCAGGATTGATTTCAAATTTAGTCTCATAATTAATAATTTAAAAAATTGTATCTACTCTTTCACAGGTTTTCGATTTCCCCTGATACAGCTGTATATTTTTATTGGATTGTTAAAAAAGTCTACTATCAAGCCGGTAGGTTACTAAATGATTATTCGTAAGCACGACCAAAAGATTACCATATACCGCAAATGAGCGAACCTTCTCATTGTTATAATCATATAAATAGAAACTGAACGCATATCTTTTTCTTGACAGGTTATATATATCTACAATGCTCGCTTGCTTCAAAACCCTGTCAGGCTCCGATTTACCTAGTCTGTTACTTTTAATGAATAAGAAATTCCCGTATGTTGCAGCGTCAGCATTTATTATCACTGGGACACCTGCCACCGTTGTTTCATTTTTACTCTTGTTTTTTGTAACTTTTACAGTTGCAGTTGTTACTGTATCTATTGTAACACCTTTACTAATAAATTTGGCACTATCATCTGTGATAACATACTGATTCCTATAATAATATACATAGATGATTTTGTTCAGCTCCTGATTGTACAATAAGATGCCATCTGTGTCAAATACCCCATCTACCTGCTTAACCAACAGCTCGGGATTTATTTTCAAATTCGGCACTCCATCAATCATCATTACAGCTATTTCGTCTTCTTTCGTTACTCTATCGTTAACTACCAATCCCAATGCATTTCGTGATATAGGTTCAATGGAAGAAAAAGAAGGGAATTTCCCGGGAATTTCCGTAGCTGTCCAATTACCTATAGTACCTTTAAAAATGGCTGGAATACTACGGTCGCTTAAAAAGTAGACTGAATCCAGGACCCGAAACTGTAGCGAATTAAATTGCCTGTTTTTGGTGTGTTCTATAAGGCTAAAGTCCAACGGGGTCACATTTTTGAGTAATGTATCAACCGCAAGAGCATATAAGGGGGCAGTGGTATTCCCTAAAAAGATACTACCATCTGATATGCCTGCTATGTAAAATGAATTATATTTTAATTCTATGGCGTTGACTAGTCCAGGTGACTGGGGAGGAAAATGTCTTTGAAACGCATTGTTTCGATGTGATCCACGGTCTGAAGTTATGTATAAGCCAAATACCAGGGCACTACTCAACAGCATAGTCAGGAACAAAATCAAAACAAACCTAGTTGGAGTGACAATATTATAACCTTGTAAAGATTTCTGTATTCCTATTGCTGTTTCTGATTTGATGAATAGCAGGCCTACCAATGCAATAACAATGAATGCCATATTGAACACCAAATGTTCTGTCCAACCCAATTTCTCAAGAATGCCGCCACAAGAACAGGGAACATAATAGCTCCAATTTAAAATAATTATAATGTATATACTGAAAGCCGTCATCAACCCCAGCGAACAAAGCAGCGCTATAAATCTATATTGAGTACTGATCAGAAGTAAAGCAATGCCTATTTCAATCAAGGGAACCAAAAATGACAAGGGTATAGCAAAAGCATCAATTATTGGTGATTTTCCCAATTGAATTTGAAAACTTTCAAAATCGATAATTTTGCTGAAAGCCGCATATACAAATAATAGAATGTAAAGGCAACAGATAATATTAACTGTAATTTTCTTAAAGGAAGCTGTTGGTTTCATATCCTGCAAAATTGGATGCTAAGCCTCCGGTATATCAGGTTGCATTAGCAGGATTAATTGCAGGCAAGTTATTCTTTAACTATAGATAAACATGTAGCCAAAACAAGCCAAAATCACTCAAAAACAGTCATTTAAAAAGTGACACCCCTTATAACAGTATATGAGAATTATAGGATCGTCGCAACTTCAGTCAGTGCTTCCTCGGCTATAAATGAAGAAATAAAAGTAATGGCATCATGCTTTTTTCCAGAAGGGGTGGTAAAATAATGGATATAAAAATCCGCTCCATCATCATCGAAATGGATGATATCGGTGAAGGATTGCGCAATGAGGCTGCCGTTAAGCTTGCGTATTTTTCGTTCTGTCGCGGCATCAATATCTTTTGGTATCCTAAAGCGTATAGTGGTAGTCATGAATCTGATTATTGTAAGTGCTTCAAAGCTTTTATCTCATTGCGCAGGCTGTTGAACATATCGCGGATGCTTTGCGGTTCCAGGCTGTCCGGCTCATATTCGTTGGTGGCAATGCTACAGGCATACTCCCAGATCTCCAGGACTTCAGATGCCTTGACCGGATAGGGCTCATAAAATGAATTATCAGAACTCAGCATGAGGCTGTTCCTCCCGTTCTTATTCAGGCGCTTGTATACAATACCTTCGCTTTTGGTCAGCAGGATGTAGGTCCTGCCATCGCGTACCTCCCCAAGGCTTTCTACGTACTTGCCGATAATGAAGGAGCCATCGTTGTGGGGCGGCATAGAATCCCCCGAAACGGGAAAGGCCCTGAACTTTCCGTTTTTAAGGAATGGCAATGAAATTTGCTGCAGGCCTTCAATAAATTCGGGGTCACTGTAACCATTCAGGTAGCCCGCCCTGGCTTTCTGGGGTATGATCTCAATCGTGTTTTCCCCACCCGTGTCTATGGTAATGGGCAATAAAATGCGGTTGTCCTCAAGTTTCAGCAGGCCATCCATATCGATCTTCCGCAGGTCGACATTCAGCAGCAGGTCGATGCTCACATGGTAATACTTGGAAATACGTTTCAGTATATCATAGGGGGCTTCGGAAGTCCCGGACTCGTATTTTACATAGCGTGCACGCGCAATTAGGAGCGCTGTGGCTAGCTTTTCCTGGGAGATGTTCTTTTGGACCCTCAGGAGCCTGATGTTGTCGGAAAATAAAGACATA
>Ga0265780_10001870_pt1 | contig 29130 bp, 37 predicted proteins | sample P1T30metagenome_FD_192432 | JGI IMG/M metagenome (GOLD analysis project Ga0265780, IMG submission 192432) | Plant litter microbial communities from East Loma Ridge, Irvine, California - P1 T30 | ecosystem: Environmental > Terrestrial > Plant litter > Unclassified | place: USA: California... | reverse complement strand
GCGGCTATGCTGCGCGCGGGCGGTCGGGTTCCACATGATGTCTTCCAAGGTTGGTGTCGCAACCCCTCGGAATCACATCGAGGCTCGATCGTCCACCATTACGCATCCGTTCTGACACGGCCTCTAAGTGTTTGGTCCCGGTAATTGGTGGTGCGGGTTTGATGTAAAACGAGTTGGTTCGTTTTGCCATGCTTTACAGATGGCTTCGTAGGGGGTGAGGCCCTTGAGGGTCTTGAGTCTGCGGCCGAAATTGTATGCGGCGACGAAGTCGTCGAGGTGCTGCCGGAGTTGGTCGTGGCTGTCGTAATAGTAGCGTTTGACCGTCGCCTCCTTGATGGTGCGGTTCATCCGTTCGACCTGCCCGTTGGTCCAAGGGTGTTTCACCTTGGTCAGGCGGTGCTCGATCCCGTTCTCGTCGCAGACCCGGTCGAAGATATGGTGGAAGGCGTATTTGTGGTGGGCGTGATTGGTGAACTGGATACCGTTATCCGTCAGTACGGTGTGGATCTTGTAGGGCACGGCTGCGACCAGGTTGCGCAGAAACTGGGCGGCGATCATCTTACCGGCCTGCTCGTGCAACTCGACGAACGCGAACTTGCTGGTCCGGTCGATCGCCACGAACAGCCGTAGCTTGCCCTCGGCGGTCTGCACCTCGGCGATATCGACGTGGAAATAGCCGATCGGGTATGCCTTGAACTGGCGCTTCGGCGTCTTGTCGCCGGTCACCTCGGGCAACCGGCTGATGCCGTGCCGTTGCAGGCAGCGGTGCAGCGAAGACCGTGTCAGATGCGGGATCGTCGCCTGTAGCGCATAGAGGCAGTCGTCTAGAGGCAGCAGCGTGTGCCGACGGAACGCCACGATAACCGCCTCTTCCTCAATGCTCAAAATCGTCGAATGAGGGGCCTTCGGCCCGGTCCGCAAATCCTTGACTGCCGTCCGCTTTTTCCACTTCGCGACGGTCTTCTGATTGATCCCGTGGCGCTTCGCCAGAGCCCTCAGGCTTTCTTGACTATGCTGTATCGCTCGACGGACTGCCTCTGTCGTACGGGCGCTCCCGTGTAGAACCTGTCCCATAATGCATCCTTCCAGGCTTGCGCCGATAATGCACCATCAAAGTCCGGGATCAAACATCTAAGCGGATGGGCGTGCGGCTCGATGACGGGCGGCAGGTTGCCTTTGACGTCAAGGATTATGCCGCAGTCGATCACGGCTATGCCGCCACGATTCACAAGGCGCAGGGCGTGACGGTCGACCGCACGCACGTGTTGGCAACATCGGGAATGGACCGGCATGCGGCTTACGTCGCGTTGTCGCGGCATCGCGACGGGGTCCAGCTGCACTACGGGCGCGACGACTTCGCGTCCGACGCAAAGCTGGCAGAAGTGCTGGCGCGAGACCGGGCGAAGGACATGGCAGCTGATTATCTGGCCGAACCTGACGCTGCGGTGCGTGCCTTCGCCGATAGACGTGAAATCCGGTTGCCCGAGCGGGTGCGCGAGATCGTACGTACGGTCGAGATCAGGGCGAAGAGCATGTTTGCCGGCTTTCGCCCGAAGGCCCGGGAAGCAGAGCGTCACGACGCCGTACCCGAAAGCACGAGCCGGCCCGATCGGGATGTTGCGATCCGGCGCTATGCGCGCGCTACGCTCGATGCGGCGGAGATGCAGCGCAAGGGTCTGCCAGTTCTGCCACACCAGTTAACCGCGATGGACCGCGCGGCCGAGGCGCTCGACCGTATACGCGACCATGGGACGGAAGATCTTGTGTCTGCGTTCCAGCGTGACGGCACGCTGATCCACGACGCCGCGGCTGGGGACACCCGCGGCGTGGTCCGGGCGATGGCCGAGGAAGCGCGGGTCCGTGCCGATCCCACTTTGCGCGCTCATCGCTTCCTGGAACGCTGGCGGGAACTGGAGATGGGCGGTAGCGGTGAACGATCTGCGGCTCAGGCAGAGATGATCTACGACCTGCGCCACGATCCCGCGATGCGTGATGAACTGGAACGGCACGCGCCCGAGCTGGGATTGGATCGTGATCGGCTACTAGCGGCTGAGCAGATGCGGCAACGTCAGATCGAGATGCAGCGTGTACGCGAGCGCGATCAGGATCGCGGGTTCAGCCGATAGGAGGATACATGACGGGCGAAGAAGACGAGGCGGCACGGGCGTTTGATGATCTTCGGAGCGAAATTACGTTGTTGCGCCGGGCGATAGAGCGCCTGACGGCCGAACGTGCCGACAACAGCCATGCTCCCGATTATTCCGAGACGCTGGGCGTTATCGCCGCGAACATCACGGCAACAGCGCAACGGGTCGATGCCCTGATGAAGAGCCCGGCGCTGTCACTCACGCCTGAAGCTTTGAACCGGCAAATCATCGAAGTTGGTACTGCAGGGCGGAGTGAGGATCGCCGAGCCATCGCCGCTGCCCGGCAAACGATCGAAGAGGTCGCAATAAAGCTTGGCCGTCAGTGGGAATCGCATGTCATGGCGGACGATCAGCGACGCCGGGTTTGGAATGTCAGTCGGAATGTCGGTCTGATCGCGCTGATGATGGGTGCGCTTTTGTGGGCAATCCTTGCCGGTCCGGTTGTGCGTGCCCTGCCGGCGAGCTGGCTACTGCCGGAGCGGATGGCGGCGCGCTCGCTGCGCATGCCGATGTGGGAAGGTGGGCAGCGGATGATGCGGGCTGGCAACCCCCGCGCCTTCGCCAGCATACTGGCGGGCAACCGACTTGTGACCGCTAATCAGGAAGCGCTGGAGGCGTGCCGCAAGCGGGCGGCGAAAGCCGGCAAAGCGGTGCGCTGCGCGATTGAGGTAGAAACGGGAGAGTAGAGTGAGCGAGGATGTCGAGGACGAAGCGTCCGCTCCGCCGGAAGCCTTCGTCCGGGTGCGGACCATCTCCAACCTGACGTCGTTCAAACGCCACCTGCTCCGGATGTTCGACCAGGGGCAGCCGCGCTACCCTGACGCATACGACGCCGATGACGATCCTTGGAATCTCTGGCCCGAGATGGTGCCGGACTTCGTGGAAGACTGGCGGCCGATCAGAGCCAGGAAATGCGGATCCAGGCGTCCGGTGATCGCCGTGGTGCTTACTTTCTCAATGCCGGCAGGCACGGATGCCGTCGTCAACGAGGCGGCTGTGCTCGCCGTAATACGGCGAGAGTTCGTCGGGCGCGATCAGATATGGGTGGCGGGTGAGCATGAAGGCCCGTTCGTCAAACTGCTGGTGGCGTACCGGGATGAGGACGGCCGTCCATTGTCGCCAGGTCCGGCCGATCTCCGCCGCTACCTAAAACGTATGCCTCCGAGCTGGAGGCTCGCGGCGTTGTTGCCGTAGCGACTGCGCGGCGCAGCCGGGGCTTGAAGTTCGGAGAAGGCCGGGACGCCTACAAAGAACGGCTGCGATCGAGTGAAAGTTGAGCGCAGAGTGCCAAAACCTTGGGTCAGGCTTGGCGTCGGACACGTAGCGGCGCAGCGCTCGGTTGATTTCAGTCTAATAGCCACGATCCTGGGCATGCTCTTGAACCAGGGCCACCACATCAGCATCGAGGCGAAGCGTGACAGGCTTCTTGATTGGCCGGTAGAGGCTAGGCCGATGGGCGTGCAGCCACGCCTCCAATGGAGCCTCGGGAAAGTCAGTCGTGTCGATTTGCTCGTCAGGCAAGGTCGCGAGCCTATCGAGCTGATTCTGCAATCCAGGGCTAAGCGCTTTCTCGCTCATAGCGGTGCCTTTCCTGCTTCGTCGCCTTTCGGGCGCTAATGATGTGTGCCCAATCCTCGTCGCCGGGATCAGGGTAGTTATGAATGCCAACCAGCAGGACAACCGGTCCGACCAGACCAAGCGCTTGACATGGTTGTTCTCCGCCCCCGGTACGATCGGGGAGGATGACGTGGGAGGGGGCGTTCTAGACCTCTTTGCCAGATCAAACGACGCGTCGTGTTTGTCGCAATTTGAAGCCATCCTTCGTCGTCTTAATCGAAAATCACGCTTTCTCCTGTATTGCCGAAACCGTGTTTTCAGATCATCTGTGCTGGCCGCAATCCGCCGAGGGATCCTAAAGCCGCTACATATATAATGTTTTACATAGCTTATGTGCTGGCGGGTGTGGCACCCGCCAAAGGAGGAACAAGCCGCCGCTTTCACCTCCGTTCGTCTGTCAACTTCGGGCTTTCGCTCAGGTTTAATGCCGATGCCCAGCTCCCATCGAAATCGATCTGCTACTTGTTCGCAATGGGTGACCAAACGAGATTGGTCCGGAACGTCCGTCGGTCACTGTCTTAAGGCTGTCATAGCGTACTGGCAGGCATGATCCATGAAGCACCTCGTTTCGCTGTTCGTCGCCTCTGCCACGCTGCTGCCAGAGCCGGCACTCGCCTGGGGCTTTGAGGGGCAGCAGGTCGTGGCTAACATCGCCCGCGCCGAGTTGACTCCGGACGTGCGTGGCAAGGTTGACGCGCTGCTCGCCACTGACGCCGACCTGCTGACCGGACACGACATGGCAAGCGAGGCAACCTGGGCAGACGTTTACCGCAGCCATGGACACCGTGAGACTGCGCAGTAGCACTTCGTCGATACCGAACTCGACCATCCGGATCTCGATGCTGCCCGTTTCGGCCATCCCGCGCCCGACCAACCATCGAGTGCTGGTCCGGCTCAGGATTGCGTCGTCGACAAAGTGCAGGAGTTCACGGCCGAGCTTCCAGCGTCCGGCACTGCTCCGGCTGAGCGGCTGCTCGCGCTCAAGTATCTGCTCCACTTTGTCGGCGACCTCCACCAGCCGCTGCACGCGTCGGACAATCACGACAGGGGCGGCAACTGCGTGGCTCCTCAATTTAGGTGGACAGCGTACGCAAAATCTTCACGCCTATTGGGACACGGCCGTCGTTGAAGCGTCAGGGACCGATCCCGCGCGGGTCGCGATTGAGCTTCGTGCAAATGTCACGCCGGCACAGCGCCAACAGTGGCAGCAAGGTTCGCCATCAGATTGGACGCAGGAGGCTTTTCACGTCGCCCGCTCGACAGCGTACACGATTGGCTCGCCGCCTAGCTGTCAGCAGGACGCTACGCCCATCCCCCTGCCGCCGGGTTACTCCAAACGCGCGCAAGCGGCCGCAGCCGTACAACTCGAGCGGGCCGGCGTGCGGCTTGGAGTAGTACTAAACCGCGCACTGGCGGCCGTTCCGGTTCGGTTGCTTCATACGCGCCGTGATGAACACGGCGACGGTAACGGCAGTACATGAGTGAAAATAACACTTTTAATGTTGGAACACATAGAGAACAAGGTTGGCTCTGAAAGGAGTCGGTCTATGATCGTGTTGTCTGAATCCGCGCTGCTCGGCGTCGCTGCCGTAGTCACCAGCCTGTCGGCGCTGATCTGGTCGATCCGCCGCAAGGCGTGAAGATCCGCTGGCCGTTTCATGTGCGAGCGGCAAGCATCAAATGATGTCCCGCAGGCGTTGACCGCCTGCAATCCAATGAGAGGAAATGCCATGCCTGACAATCGTCAGATCTTAGCCGGCAGCGAGCGCATGGCGCCGCGGGATATGCGGTCGACCGGTCGCGTTACCGGCGACGATCCAATCACGATCAGCGTATATCTCCGCCCCAACGAGGATAAGTCCCTTGCGGCCGGACCAGTGCACTCGCGTGCGACTCTGCGACAGCTACGAAAAGAAGCTCAGGCGGAGAATATTGCTGCCGTTACCGCCTTTGCTGTCCAGGCAGGGCTCGAGATCGTCGAAACCGATGCTACGCAACGGCTGGTAAAATTGCGCGGTCCTGCATTGGCGCTGGAAGCGGCGTTTGGGACGGAGCTGCATCAGTACGAACGCGACGGGATGAGCTACCGCGGACGGGAAGGCACGCTAAGCCTGCCCGGCGAGCTTGCATCTGCCGTTTTGGCCGTGCTCGGCCTGGATACCACCCCGATCGCAACACCCAAGTTCGTGCCACACCGTGGGGCGACCTCGCCACACGGCTTCCTGCCAACGGAGGTGGCGGCCGTTTATGGTCTCGGTGACTGGAAAGCGACGGACCAGTGCATCGGCATCATTGAGCTTGGCGGCGGCTATACCGATGCCGACAACCAAGCTGCGTTCCAAGCGATGGGCCTTGCTGTGCCGGACATCGTCGCAGTTGGAGTTGATGGAGCATCCAACAACCCTGGCGACGCAAGTGGCGCGAACGGCGAGGTGGCGCTCGACATCCAGGTAGCGGGCGGCGTCGCGCCGGGTGCCAAACTTGTCGTCTATTTCGCACCGAATACCAACCAAGGCTTTGCCGACGCGATCAGTCAGGCGGTGCACGACGAGACGAACAGGCCATCGGTTCTATCGATCAGCTGGGGTGGGCCCGAGAGCGGCTGGACCGGCCAGGCGATCGCGGCAATGTCGGCGGCGTTCCAAGATGCGGCAATCCTTGGTGTTACCGTCACTGCGGCATCCGGTGACTCGCTGGCTACCGATGGCGAGAGCGACGGAAAGGCGCATGTCGACTACCCGGCCTCCGATCCCCTGGTCCTGGGCTGCGGCGGTACACACCTGACCGCAACGGCGGGCAAGCGTCGCGGCGAGACGGTGTGGAAGAGCAACGGGGGCGGCACGGGCGGGGGCGTCAGCGCGCTGTTTCCAAAGCCCGACTATCAGGCCAGCGTCGAGGTGCCTGCGTCCAGCACATCCAAGGGCGGGCGCGGGGTGCCCGACGTCGCTGGCGATGCCGATCCCGACAGCGGCTATCGCATCGTTACCGGTGGACAGACAGGCCTGATCGGTGGAACCAGCGCCGTTGCCCCGCTGTGGGCGGGCATCATTGCGGGGCTGAACGCGCGCCGCAGCTCGCCGGTAGGCACCATTCAGACCGCGCTCTACGGAACGCCCTCCGCTTGTCACGACATTACCAATGGCGATAACCGATCAGGCTCCATCGGCTACGAAGCGGCACGCGGCTGGGATCCGTGCACGGGGCTTGGCTCGCCCAACGGGCAACAACTCGAGAAGCTGTTTGGCGCGACGGTGCAACCGCCAGACGCGATTGCCGAGCCGCTCGCCAGCAGTCTATTCAGACTGATCGGAATGGACGGCAGTGCCGTGCTGATCGCGGTCGCCTCTATCTACCGTATTCGAGCATCCGTCGCCGACGGGGAACCCGAAGCGACCAAAGTGGAATATGGTGCCGGTTACCTGTTCACGCGGGAGACAATCGCGCGCTTGCTCGATCGGATCGGACCCGCGGACCGGTTCATCGAGCTGACCAGTCGCAGCGGCACAGCTGTGTACCTGAACGCTGGAGCCATTGTCTCTGTGCGCGCGGCGCTCCCGCAGAATGCGCCAGGTACCGAAATCGTGGTTGCCGGCCAGTACCAGCACGTGATGGAAACCGTCGATCAGGTTGCAGCCTTGTTGCGGTGACGATGGGAGGAGCGCTCAATGATCCACACCGTCGTGATCTACGCGCTGGTGCTTAGTGCAGCTAACTGGGTACTGTTCTTGGCCGTCGTGGTGGTAAGCAACATCGCGATGATCCGACAGGCCTTCAGCCCATTGTCTCCAAAAGAAGAGGACAAGGATGAGTCATTTCAAGTGCGGCAGGCTCCGCTCGACAAGCTGATTGACTCGACAGGAACCCTGGCAACATCGTTTAACATAGCTGGACCAGGAAGCTCGGCAGCTGCCATGTCACTAGTCTGCCTCCTGATAGCCGCTATATCCGCTGGCATCGATCGCTTTTAACGTTCTTAAAATACCTCGCAGCAACCACCGGCCAAGACTACTCACATCAGGTCACCAAACGGCTTAGCGGTCATCGGCAACCGGTCGAACAGCCTAGGTGCTTGATCCCAGCGCTTCGAACTCAACCAAATACTTCTCGCACGGCCACAATCCACCCGCGGCGATTCCTGTTTACCGATAAGAGTGTGCAGACAAAGCAAGCGTTCACATTATACAGCCGGCTAATACAAACTACTTAGAGGCCGCGCTCTAGCTGATCATTTCCAACGGCTTATTGGTAAAATAATGCGACTTTCTCGACTCTTATCGTTACACTCAGATGACATCGCAATGGATGTGGGTACGACAAACACGGTTGCGTATGTGCGCAAACAAGGAATCGTTCTCAACGAGCCGTCCGTCGTAGCTGTGGAAACGCGGAATGAGTTTCGTCGAATATGCGCAATTGGAGCTGCAGCCAAACTCATGCATGGTAAAACTCCGAAGGGCGTTCAGACAATCCGGGCTATCCGCAACGGTGTGATCGCTGACTTTGATGTCGCCGAAGGAATGGTCAACCACTTCGTGGAGAAGATAAGCGGTGGCCGCAACCAGTTCCGACGGCCACCCAAAAATATGATTATGGCGGTTCCATTTAGCGCGACTATGGTCGAGAGGCGAGCGATTCACCGAGCAGCGATCAATGCTGGTGCACGGAATGTCTGGCTTATTGAGGAAGCAATTGCAGCGGCGCTCGGAGCTGGCTTACCAATAACCCAACCAACGGGTACTTTGATAGTGGACATCGGCGCAGGGAATACACAAGTAGCGTTACTCGCATCCGGAAAAATAACCTACAAAAAATTAGTTAGAGTTGGGGGGGGGGCGGATAGACGATGCAATTGCTTCTGGTATTCGTCGCCGCCACAATCTTTTAGTCGGAGAGATGACTGCTGAGCGCATCAAAATGAAAATTGGCGCTGCTGTCCCGCCAGTTGACGCGTACGGGAAAACAATGCGCGTGTGTGGGCTCGACATTGTGCGAGGTATACCTGCAGAGATCGAAGTGACAGAAGATGATATTGCCTTCTATATAAATGAAGAAGTGAAACGTATTACGGAGGGAGTACTAAGCACGCTTGAACAAGTTCCGCCTGAACTCGTATCTGACATTTTTGATAAAGGTATTGTGCTGACTGGAGGTGGGAGCCTTTTATCCTATCTTAATCAGATGTTGGCTGAAGAAACCGGATTGTCAGTGATTGTTGCTGAAAATCCGTTAACCTGTGTAGCCTCTGGCGCTGGCTTACTGCTTGAAAATGCGCGTCTTCGTGCAGAAATCTTCGGAGTCTGACGCACCGCGCAGGTTGCAAGTCGGGTGCGAAAAGGTCGGTTCGTCATCAAACCAGATGCTACATATTTCTGTTATCGCGCGGCGCCTCACCCCCATCCTGCTTATGCAACCCGCGATCTGAGCTAATTACGCTTCTTGGTTGTGCGGTGACAACGTGGGAATACCGTCACAAGCGGATTCAGAAAGCCCGTGCAATCAGACGCTGACGAAGCGTGGCGCACACACAAACTGCCAATAGTCTAAAAAAGACACGTAACTGCATACCCATTTTGAGCGTAATCACGAGTTTACGGGCCGCTCCAGATGAAATTAGCTCGCCTGATCACCTAAATTGGCATGTTTCCTCACAAATTAAGCAGCTTACCGCATTAACGACGCGGTCTACCTCCTTTGCTTGGCACATCTCCTAAGAACCTCTTACAAGTTGACGCACCAGAACAAATCATAGGTCAGGCGAGCGCATTCATGTGCGGTTAATCCGGAATAATTGAATCGTCAAAGCAAAATCTACTATCGGTGGTTATCAAATTAAGCGTTTCATTATTTATCGATATGATCTGAGTTAAGCGAAAGCCCTCATAGACGCTGGATTGCGAAACCCCATGTACTTCAAACCAATCACTTCTCAGAATGTTCCTGGAAATAGAAGTCGTGTTGATCGCATGGGACAGGCTATTTTTAATAAAGAATTGCTTAGCTTTTACGATCCCGTTATCGATCAGCCGGTCATCGTTAGATTGGCTGATGATTATTGCCATCGTAACGACGCTAATCTTCTGCTAAATAGAATGTATTCTTGGAGGGGGTACGGAGATCATCATCAGATCGCTGAGTCACCTAGCCATACTACGTTTACCGCCTCATCTAATGAAAGGCTGCTTGGTACGATAACGTTAGCTGTAGATTCTGCTAATGGTCTCGCTGCCGATGAGCTTTTCAAAGATGTCATTGACGAATTTAGAGCATATCCAGGCGCAAAGGTGTGTGAATTAACAAAATTTGCCTTTGAGACGACTAAGCCGTCAAAGCTGATGCTCGCCTCCCTGTTTCACCTCATATTCATTTATGGACAACATGCATTTGGTTGTACGGATGTCTTTATTGAGGTGAACCCACGGCACGTTCGTTTTTACGAGCATATGCTTGGATTCAAACGCATTGGCGATTTAAAGAACAACACCTCCGTCGCGGCACCAGCACAGTTGATGTGGCTAAGTGTGGTCTATATTCGCAGTCAAATCGATGAACATGCTGGGCAGGGTGTCTGTGCTTTAACGCGTTCGCTTTATGCATACTTCTTCTCGCCACGTGAAGAAGAGGGGCTATACACCAGAATGGTAACCGCACCTGCGAAACAGGGTTGCGTTCGAGTTGAAAAGTTTGGTTCGCCACGAAACGTTGTCTCCGAAGCACAGCAACTTTGTCATGCTAAAATCCAGCAGCCGCCGTGTAATTGTGAACCGCATAATCACATGTGTGTAGGGGCGGCAGAGACGGCGCTTAAACAAGCAACCCTTAAAAAACTTGCTCCTACCGGTAAGCAGCAGTAATTTCACATGAGCCTACTGCTGCAGACGGGGTGCGTGTCACGCAAGGGCGAGTCAAGTTCAAATGTAAGTGACCTAATACTTTAAATCTTCACGGCTTGCTCTTAAATGTAGAAGGAGGCGCATAGCCTTCAGCATAGGAAATCTTTGCTTGTTGGCGTAACGCTAGACCACGCTGCTGAATAGCATCATTAGTTTGTTTCATAGCGATACGTTGCCGAGCGGCATCTGCTGCAGCGTCGCCGTCGAGCGGCATCGGCTTGCTGTCCGCAACTACATTAGCTGTAGAATTTGGGGAATTTAAAATAATAAGGGGTTCGCTTGGCTGTAGTGCATCCAGCTTGCTATTCAGATCGTCAGGCAACCCGGCAGTATCAACCTGAGGTTGAGCACGTGTAAATTTAACATTGTGACGCTGTAGTACCACGATGACATCGTTTATTGTTTTGGCCGGCTTCAGCTCAGTTGCAACGGCCTTGTTCGGAAGCGGAAATGTCAGCTGCTCAAGCGTAAGAACTCGGCGATTTGACGCAATGTCCGGATGGTCATCAAGATACTGATTGATTTCGCCGGTAGAGATCGGTTGCCGAGCACTGGCAGCAATCTGCTGCGCAGCTTTCTCTGCAAGCATCAGCTCGGTTGTTCGCCGCAGTTGCAATATGAAATCTGGATTGTGGTCCATGCCTTGCGTTTTTGCATATTCTGCCAAAACCTTGCGATCGACCAACGTCTTGATCACCAAAGGTTGTGCCTGCTTACGCTCCCCAGGCGGCACGTTTGCCATTTCAAGTTGCAAGTCGCTGGTCGTGATCTCGCCATCGTTAACGGTCGCAATCGTCTGCCCACTTGGCGCATTATGTCGGTTGCATCCGGCGGTGATCAGCGGCAGTGCCATCGCCGCACTAAGGAAGGTCGTCCGGTAAAAGCTTCGGACAGTATGGGCTTGTTTAGTCATTATCGTTATCGTTCCATGAATACGACCGAATGAGGGTCGGAGGGTTAGGGATGTCTCATGCAGACAGTTTACGACTGGATTACTATCGCCGTTTTTGCAGGTCTGATCGTGCTGTTTCTGCAAAGGTCAACTGCTGACGTAGCCACCGATCGACTCTGGCAGTATTTGCCTCCGGCATGTGGATGTGCCTTTGCAAATTGGTTGGGCAACAAAGGTGAGGACCTGCCCGCAATCGCGGTGCTCATGCTAGTGCTGGTATACATCGTTTATGTACTCAAACCGTTTCCATCGAAACGCTAGCCGGGCCGCCTAACAGAGCTCGACCCGCCAGACTTGAGGCGGCGTAAAGTTCTGCGGCAAATCGGGTTAGCCGTATCTTCGCGTCTTCCGGATCTGGATCAATCGTTGATAGTCTGATCAAGGCACCATCGGGCGAGAATCCTCGCAGATTTTGAAAAGCAAGAAACTGACGTTCCTCGTCCCAACTGCGCGGGAACTCGTTGCCCAGCCTTGTCCAGTAAAGCACCTGTTCAATTCGCTCGTCTCGTTGAGTGCTGAGGTAGCGACCGTGTGGAGCTAGGTGGGCGTTTAGTGGTATCGCAAGTGGTCGATCAGCGGTGATCGTAAACCCAGAGCCAGGGTAACAAGATTCCGGTCGATGAACCATTAGCATGCCACTTTGGCTACGATCGTAAGCGAGCACGAACATAATTGCCGGGCTGTTATCGCTGCGCACGTAGGTGCGCATAATCTGATCTTCGTAAATTTTTGCGGCGGCTTGTTCATCGTCAGGCGGCATGACCACGTCGCCACCCGGAGCCGGTCCCCAAGGACCTACCCGCAGTGGGATTGCCTCGCCGATGTCACCATGCGGCACTGCAACAACACGGTTGCTTGGCGTTCGCACCCATGCAACCGCCGCTGTCAGCAGCATCGCGCCGCCCAATAGCGCATCGCGCCGGGTTCTACTGGGAAGGACCTGTTGTTGCATCAGCCTCGCACCCATCTAAAACGACGGAATAGGGGGAACAGGGCCGCATCGATTCCAAATAACAGCGCTAGCGCTAATACAAAGGTACCAAGCCCAGCGGCATCGTGTACGAATCCTTCAACTACCCCCGTTCCAAACCAATGTGTCGCTAGCACCAGTCCCATGATACGAAACAAGTTCGTCAGCAGGGCGATTGGTAGCAGGAGCAGCGTCAGCACAGATGCGTAGCGGGGTTCGCTACCATGCCTTAGATAAACGTAGAACAAGCTAATCGCGCCGATCCCAATAAGCGAGTTAAGTCCAGAGCACGCGGTTGCCACCAGCAATTGATAGCCATCAATTTGGATCATGGATCCTGAGTTTCCCACTGAAAGTCCGGCTGCTGACAACAGGTCAACGGAGATCTCGCTCAGTGCCATCTTTAACGGCCGCGTAGCCACGAAAAGCCAGTTTTCAGGCGGCGTTATAAGGAACAGCAGATAGACAAATGGAAACCACAGCCGTTTGAGCACCATCCCGCCATATCGGAGGAACATCAGCGTTAGCAAAACAAGATAGAGCGAAAGGCTTTCGATCATCAAGATGCTGGTAATCCGACCAACTCCGTAGAGCGGCAGCGCTACCAAAAGTAAGAATGCCCCTGGCCACAGCCGTTGGCGTGCGCCACTGCGAAGGCAGTCGCTTTCCCGCCACAACAGCCAGATTGCCGTTGCAAACACGATCGGCCCATGCGCGCCAGCTTCTGTAGACCAGCTCAGCTTAGCCAAGCGAAAGAGAGTGGGTATGGCTAGCGCAGCAAACCCGCAAAGCAGAACGACATCTTCTAAGGCTGGCAGGCGCCAAGCGGTTGCTGGAGGCGATTGCGCCGGATTGATCGTATTCGCCATACCAGCCCTAATTTCCTCTTCAAAGCGGGTACTACAGCACCGCCGCAAAATGCGCAAAATACTCACTGCGCATCGGAGGCCATGTTGGGACAGTCCGCAACCTCGCTTTTGTGCGCAATCGACGATGCCTAATTGAAACACTGTTCAGTTTGGTGATGCCGGTAGCTTTACGCCATTATGTACTTAGGCACTGGTCACCAGATCGGCTTCACGTTGTTCTCCGTCTCACTGCCAAGGTTACCGGCATCACCGCTTCTGTGTGCCTGGGCTAGACTACAGGAATCGCTCATGGATGTAGATTGTATCGTTAGGCTGAACAGGGGCGTCTAGATCTGCCTTCTTCACTTTTTGATCACTGCGATAGATGGTGATTTTGTTTTGTGAACCAGCCAGCGTCGGCCCACCAGCGCGAGCGAGAACCTGGCGAAGCGTCATGCCGCTGCGGACGGTGAATGATCCTGGCGAATTGACCTGACCATAAACGAATACCACTGGAGCAACAGGGACATAAAGGGTATCTCCCGGCTGCACTGTCGTAGCGGTGCTCAAGTCCCCAGTCAGGCTATCGAAGGGAATGTGATGCTCGACGGGATCGCCTCGGCGCCGCAAAATTACATAATCTGCGCCGTCGGAGCGGCCTCCGCCAGCTCGCGCTACGGCCATACCGACTGTCTGTAATCGATCAAGCGGGTAAATGCCGGGGCTACCGACCTGACCAAAAACGGTTACAACGTTGCTGACATACTGCGTAACGTCGACGTTGACAGAAGGCTTCGTAAAATAACCGCCAGATCGTAGTTGGCCGGTGATCTGCTCAGCAAGCTGGCGCGCAGTCCGGTCCCGCGCCTGCACTGCGCCCAAAAAGGGCAGCGTGATTGTGCCATCTTCCTTGATCCGCGTGCGAACCACTTGGTTCTGCTGCTGACCAGGACCGTAAATTGTCACTTCTACTTCGTCATTGGCACCAAGTTCGTACCCATCGCTGGGTTGCATTGGGCTGACCGCAGCCATCGGTGTTGCGGTCTGAAGGGGAGCGTTCGCTAAGAGCGGGAGCGCGGCGACGGCAATCAGAGCGCGAAAGCGCATAGCATGTCTCCTAATCATCAGAAATTTGCACCAATCGAGCTTGATAGGGCAGTCGAGGTGTAGTCGTAGAGCGGATTGTCTGCCTTACGCCAACGATGGCTTAACGAGACGCTGGCACGCAGCCGGCGCGACAGGTTGTAGCTATAGCTACTTGAAACGGAACTAAAGCGATCGACGCGAACTGGCAATAAAGATGGAGTGAGGTCCTCACCACGGTAGTCGCTCCTTGTTCGATTACCGGAAAGCCTAATGTTGCTTTTGCCACCAACCTGTAAAGTTCCTGAAACTCCATAGTTTTCACGAATCACATAAGTAGCGCTAATGCCGTTCTGATTAGTGACCTCCCGTATGCCAGTCCCACTAACCGTTAATCTAGGAATAGGTGACCAATCCACCTCAGCGTTATAAGACGCCCCAGCAAATCCAGCGACACCCCGACGTTTTGGGTCAGCCTTAGTAATTCCGCCAGAGGCACTGATCCGCACTCTTGGCGAAACTGATCGACTGAGTCCAAGGGTGAGGCTGTAAACATCAGTGTCGTCATTCACGCCTGTCAACTCTATAAGGAAAGGGCGGTGTAGTTTTGCTACCGTACCACTTAGTGTTACAGTGCCTATACTTGGTTGAGCGTAAGCAACACCCAAGTTTCCAATATACTGCTTATAGTCGAAGAAGTGCGTTCGACTACTGCTGAGCGACCTAAAGTTGAACCGCCCTACTGGAGAAAAACCAGCTCCACGCGCGCAACTCGCGCTCACACCATAGACTTGCGTCGTTGACACCGACCCCACCTGGGCCTGCGTATCATTGAGATCGTAACGGAACGTATCGTAATTAGCTTGCGTTCTAAACGAGCAAACCGCGCCAACTGGCGCCTGTGCCGATCCGCTGAAGTCGATCCGACGTTGGTTTAAGTAACGAAAGCGGCTGTTGAAATCGTACCCTGCTGAACCGCTTATGCCGAGTGCTACGCGTCCAAACTGGCGACGGTAGTTGAGATCGAGCCCAGGTGTTACGCGTACGTTATCGCGAGGGCCGCGTACTTCAACATAGCCTAAGGTATTTGTCTCATAAACGGTGCGGACACTAGGAACTAGCGCAAAACGGGGGCTATTGTCGACTTTGGTAGTGCTGAGGGGCGAGTTAGCTGATACTTGACCTATTACAGAAGCTGCTGCTGGCTGACCCAACGGCGCGGTTTGAGCGTTTGCCTCGGTCGTTATGCCACCAACGATCCCGACTGCCAAAATCAGACAAGCGCTGCCTCGATACGGGCGACATTGCCTCCGTTCAGACGCGCAACGCGACAAAAGTCATACTCCTTGCAACCCCACGACCCCATAATCGAATATGTCCATATGGTGTGAAGCGACTGCTGGCAACGGGCGCGGTGCTCGAACCTGTCTATGCGATCAGGCAGGATATATTGTCGGTTTTGGCGGAGCGATGACAGTGGGCGCAAGGAGAGTAATTACCGGGTTGTGAGTAAACTTTTAGAAACGGCGCTTAAGCAAGCGTCGTTTAATCCGCCTTGCTGCGTCGCGCCAGTGAGTTGGAGATGCTAAATCCATTTGGAGGCCCTCAATAAAGCCGGCTCGACCTCTCCTCTCGTGCCAAGCGCGGTCCAGTTGAAGCCGTTCAAGGGATGACGCTCGGAGCTGTAGTGCTCGTACTACCGGAGGCCGTGCGGATACGTCTGGTTCAGATGCTACAGCGCGAGCACGCGATATCTGTCCACTATAATCAACTTGAGTCTTGCTCCATCCCGATTCTCGTCCAGTATATTTATAAAAGCTGTATTCCCGGCATATAAAGAAGCGAGCGCCGGCGCGGAGGGCTGAAAGCATGAACTCGAAGTCCTCTCCGTGGCGAACGGAAGTTAGGTACCTGACCTTATTGTTCTGCAAAAATTCTTTTCGAAATATAGGTTTGAGAAGGCCTAAGTCCGCGTCCTTAGCAAATGGACGCGCTCCAGAGATATAATCTACTAAGCTAACCAATTGTATGCGAGGCATCTCTCGCAAGGAGGGGCGAGATTCTCGTTGTTTTACGGGGTCGAAGTACACGAAGTTATCAGCAATGATATCAGCTTTCTCAATGCGCGCTATGTTTAAAAGTGTATGTAATCGTTCTGGATGGTAAGCATCGTCCGCATCCAAGACCGCTATCCACAATCCCTTCGCTGCTTCAAACCCTGCGTTGCGGGCTGCTGACGGCCCGCCATTATTTCTTAATTGGATTAGTTGGACGCGCGAGTCTTGATGCGACGCTAACGTAACGATAGTAGATGTTTTATCAGTAGACGCGTCATCAACAACTAATAATTCGAGATTGACGTTGCTTTGTTTTAAGACAGAGTTGATAGCGCGATGAATGAAAGCTTCCGCGTTGTAAGCCGCCATCACTACGGACACTGTGGGTCCAATAATCTCGATTTCGACTTCTTGCCCGATGATAACCTCCTGAATTAAGGGTCAGCTGCAGCGCCTAAGGCGGTTAACATCAGCGAGTTTCCATGCGCAAGCCGTGTTGGCACCGACATGTCAGCGGTCCATACGAGCCTCCTACGCAGATGGTCCTTACCGTCTGCGGACATCGGGTTCTACAAAGAAATCTGGATCGTAGCGTTCAAAGCATGCTTGTGCGCGCTGGTCCCGGCAGGGGCCTAGTGCGGAACAACGCCGACTCTCAGTTAGTCAGAAGCCCGATGGAACCATCCTGGCTCACGTACCCTTTGCGGGCGGGGCAGATTCGAGCAGCGGGTGAAGCGGTGATCAATTTTCTTGCTGTCCTGAGGTGCGCGTTTGCGGTGATCCTGGCGGTGACCTCTTCTGTTATGCATTGGCTATTCGAAAGCGGCTCGTTTTACTCGGTGCGTAAGTCGGCCTATGTTGCAACCAGAAGACTGTTGCCAAATGGGAGAGACGGACCTCCATGGTCGATCTGTCGACGGGACCTAAGGTTGCCAGATCAACCGTGCCGTCAAACGAAGGCGAGGCAGTCACGTTGCTGCCGCTGGGCGACTGCCTGTATGCCTTGCGACCACCCCGCCCTCATCTCTGCATCGCTGTCTTCGGCGCCACGGGAGTTCGCAGCTACCTCATCGATTATTCCACACCGACGTCGCCGAGGTTCGCACCAGCAATGTAAGCTTTATCTATTTGGTCGTAATCGAGCGCACCTCAAAGTTCATCTTCGTTGAGTTGTACGAGAGTCCGCCACGAATATCAGATTTGCGTGAGGCTGGGCGAGCAAGGATGGTCGGGAGGTCCGACGGCTTTTGATTTTGGCGGCAATCTATGACGGCCTATGACGGCGGCAGCCGGAGCGAGGCGGCTCGGATCGGTGGTGTCGGTCTTCAAATCGTGAGGGTAAGTGGTGCGGTTCAACGATCGAGGGCCGAATGGCTTGATCGGCGGCAAGGCGCCGGCGCTCTTCCAGAGATTGTCAGAAATTCTGTGTGTGGGCGGCGGTTGAATATTACGCCGCCATTGCCTGGATGAAGCGTTCGTCGAAGATAACGGCGGCTGGGCCTTCGCCATGAACCACTCATGTGGCGGGATCTTGCATTCTTTTCCGACCGGTTCAAGATCAGGTAAAGCAGCTTGGTAGCGGCCTCATTGCTGGGGAAGTGACCCCTGGCGACCGCGCGCCATGGCTTCAAGTTCAAAGCCTCTACTGCGTTTGTGGTATAAACGATCCGGCGTACCTCGTCGGGAACGCAAAAACGGGATGACCTCGGCCCAGTTGCGGCGCTAGCTCTGGCCGATTGCGGGATAGGGTGTTGCCCAGAGGCCCGTCTCGAACACCGTCAGCTGCCTTTTCAGCTGCCTCCGCGCTCGGCGTGCGATAAATGGTCTAGCGCTTCAGCCAGCTTCACGTCCGACAGATTGTACCAGGCCGATAAGCAGCGCCCTAAACATAGCCAGCGGCGGCCAAAGGGGTTCACCTTTGGACGCTGGATAAAGCGGATCAAGAAGCGCACCGACCGATCGCCAATCGATCAGTGAGGCAAGTGTGTCGCGCGAAGACGCCGAGCGCCCGCATTCAGCAAAAACCAAACCGCTTCCGGCCTATCGAACGATGCATAATGCCGGCTCACCACTGGAGGAAACGGATTGAATCAGCGATCAAATACCGTGTCTAAAACTACCCGCGCACAGGTCCCAAGTTGGGCGATCTGTCATGAATCGCGGCTGAGGGTTGCGGTATTCGCGCTGTTGCTTTCTCCGACTATCATATACGGCGACATCGTCGTCGACAGCCTTTGGAGCAGAGGGATGCACTGTAATATCACGCAGATATCAACAGTCGACGAGGCTCGGCAGATTACTTATGTTGCTCTAACCCGCTCATTCGTTTACCCGGCTCGCTGCCCATTGCAGATGTATCGGTCTAGAGAGTCCGGCGGTGAGTCGTTCTTGGCTTGAACCTCGGCACTGCTAGTAGGCTGGGTTGCTCCCCGACTATAAGCTGTGTGTGAAGCCCGCGTTAATGGCGGTTGGATCAACGTGCGAACGAAGGGCCCAAATTAATTTTCCATTCAAGCGCCAAGCTGAGTACGCCATGCGCGACCGAAAATAGGCCTAGATTCGGTGCTGCCGGCACGACTATTTTTCGAACGCACTGGAGGTTAAAGTGTCCCTTAAAGCTGATCTCAGGCTCTGGAAAGATGCCGTAAAATGCGTTTGGTTTGGGGCGAAGGCGCGAGATCTTCCGCCCTTCGAAGGTTGGGTTGATACGATCGTGCTCGGCGAAACAGTCCAGAGCGGGCTGTCGATACCCAGCATAGCTTGGCTGTTTTGGAACAGCGAAGACAAGCCTGCGCTAGTCAAGGCAACGATTAACCGTGTCAAACGCCTTAATCCTAACGTCGAGGTCAGATTACTAGATCAGAAAAATGTCGGACAGTATATCAACGCTGATTTTCTTGAACGTGACGACATTACGCTATCCCACAAAAGCGACATTGTACGTTTAGAACTATTAAGCGCATATGGCGGCATATGGCTTGATGCGACATGCATATTTAATGAGAGCTTCTCTTGGGTCTACAAGGCCTTTGACCAACACGCGTCGGACTTGATTGCTTTTTACAGAGATGCAGAGACAACGGATCATCGTTATCCGATAATTGAGAGTTGGTTTCTCGCATGCGCTCCGAAGAACAAGTATATCGTGGCTTGGCGAGATGAGTTTAAGAAGGTGCTTAACAATGGCAGCGCCGGCTATTTTAAAGATTTGTCTGCTATGGAAATGTATCCTGAGCTAAAGCAAGGCATAAACCGGCCGGAATATCTGATAGTGTACCTTGCTCAGCAACTCGTAACGCGTAATCTAAATCCATCTCTTTACTTACGTAAGGCTGAGGCGGCACCATTTTTCTATCAGCAAATTTCGAAATGGGACCGCGTTAAAATAGCAACGTTGCTCTGTCGGATGAGCGCACCCACTATCACACCGCCGGTCATAAAGTTGACTCATTCAAATCGATACTTAATGCCACTTTTGATAAAGACAAGGTTAGTAAAGCGAAATAGTATTGTGGGAAAATTTATTAATGACTGAACAAAGATATTTCCCGGTTCGAGAGCTGGAAGGCGAAGACAATGCCACCATACGCTATTTGTACGTGGCGAATTTTGGCCGTGCCTTTATACCGTTAAAGGCTGCTGAGAGAGGGCTTGGCTATGGCGGCATGAGATGATTAATCGTGCCAGCACGCAATATGCGGGGTAGATACCATGCGTGCGGACAAGCGGCTAGGCAAGCTGTTTTCTACGTCGACCTGGAGCAGCGGGTGCCGGAGCGGCATCCGCTTCGAGCGATCAGTGGGCTGGTGAACGGGGCGCTGGCCTACATCGGTTCGGGACGGGAGGCGGTATCTTCACGGATCGGTCGGCCCTCGATTGCGCCGGAGAAGCTGTTGCGAGCCCTGTTTTTGCAGCTGTTCCACGGCATCCGCTCGAAGCGGAAATTATGGAGCGGCTAGACTTCAACTTGTCGTTGCGCTGGTTCGTCGGCCTGACCGCGGTCGCGAGGCTCGACGATGTTGAGCGTCCGGAAGCGCGCTGGATTACGCTGGCGGCGGACCAGGCATACGATACCCGCGACTTCGTCGCTGATCTGCGGAGCGGTGCGTCACTCCACACGTCGCTCAGAATTTGAGCGGCCGGCGCTCCGCCATCGACGGTCGCACGACACGGTACTCCGGTTATCGTGCGAGTATCCGCATCCGCAAGCGGATCGAGAAGGTGTTCGGTTGGGTGAAGTCCGCAGCCGGGCAAGGCAAGACCCGGTTCCGAGGGCTGGCCCGAGTTCGCTTTGCCTTCACGCTAACCGTCGCGACCTGCCGCGGCGTCAGTGCGAGCCAGGCGGCGAACTCGCGCCCCGAGCGAAACTGCTGCGGGTCGGTCACCGCGACAGCTAGCGCCGCGGCGCCGACCGGACCGATGCTGGGAATAGTCATGAGGCGCTTGGCGACGTCGTTGCCCCGTTACCAAACGAGCAGATCGCGGTCGATCTGGCGGAGCCGAACGTGGAGGTCGAGTGCCTGCTGCGACTGGGCTGCGAGGATCTTGCCGGCCTCCGCCGACACGTCAAGCAGGCGACCTTCGGCAATCTCGCGCGCCATGGTCAGCGCACGCTCGAAGCCGCACCGAATGTCGATCCCGAACTCGGCCAAGAAACCGCGCATCATGTTGACCAACTGTGTCCGCTGCTTGACCAGCAGGTCGCGCGTCCGATGCATCGATAGCGCTGCCTGCTGCTCGGGCGACTTGACCGGTACGAATCGCATTGTCGGTCGCGCGACCGCATCGCAGATCGCCTCGGCGTCGTTGGCGTCGGTCTTCCCGCGCTTCACGTAAGCGGGCGGCATGAGACGAACGTCATGCCCGAGCTTGATCAGTTCGCGCGCCCGGTGGTGCGACGTCCCGCACGCTTCCATGCCGATCAGGCACTGCGGCAGCTTGGCGGAGCGCGGCAGAATCTCGCCCGCCGCAGCGACCTGCGAACCGTCACCTTGCCCTCGATATCGACGGCGTGAACTTGAAAACGCTCTTGGCCAGATTGAAGCCGATCGTGCTAATCTCCATATTGGATAGCTCCCATATCCTCGTGAATGCCTGACAGCCTTCACACCTTGGCACCTCGATGCCGTGAGCGGGAGCCATCCACCCCATCTGCTGTTGGCAGCGTACGGAATATGGAGGTGCCCCCAGCGCAACCCACCGCCCCACAGCGTCACGCCGGAGAGGCGACGACGGACGATGCACCTGAGCCAGCGGGCGCCTGGCTGCTCCAGCTGCGCGGTACTGGTCCCGAGTTTGCCGGCGTGCTGCATACCGAGGCGTTCTTCCGCAGCTTCAGCAATCGTCGGCAGGTCGCCTACCTGCTGACAATCGAGACAAGCCCGTCGGTACGAGTGCTCGGTTACTGGTCACATCAGCGAAGATGGGAAGATATCGACGACATGGGAGGATGCGTCTTGCCCCTCGATCAAGCCCTCGACATCGCTAACAACAGCATCTTCTGTACTTAGACCTTACGGTAAACGTACGAAGTCGAGCTAAGGATGCCCTCGGCGTAGCGCAGAATGATGCGGCACCTCTCCGACATCGAGCGTTATGCGCCGCCCGGCAGTCCTGCCAATCGAGATTTCCCGTTCGTCGACATCAAGGACAAAAGGTGTCGTCCGCCGACCTCGCGCGTTCGCCATGCTGCGCTCCTCATCAGCGAGCACAAAATGAAATGCAGCTTGCTTCAGTCCAGAAACTAACGCTGACCGTCCCACGTCAGCTGAAACGCAAAGACGTGTCGGCGGCCTTTGCCGAGCTGTTCATCGCTCGGAAGCCCCCAACGCGCTAATTAACAAACCGGATCACCCGGGAGGGGGCTGCCCACAACCAGCAAGCTGGTGCCTCGACGTAGCGCACTACCCTAACTAAAGAACCCATAAAGGGGTTTGCATGATGCCAACGGCAAGTGAAATTTTTGTGTCGAGACATGTAGCGTGACGACGGCGAAGGCATCCGGAGTGGGACGAGCAGCTACCAGCGGATTCCTCTGGCTCGTCGTGCAAAGTCTTGCGTCGCGTGGAATCGGCTTTGTCACTCAACTCATCCTTGCGAAGCTGCTGCTGCCGGAAGACTTCGGCATCATTGGCCTCGCTCTGACTGTTACGACGATAGCAAATTCGCTTATAGGCTTCGGTATCGATGAAGTTCTTCTTCAGAGGCAGAAGGCGATCTCCTACTGGGAAACGCCTGCTTTTTGGCTTAGTCTGGGAATAAGTTTCGCAGGAATGCTAGGTATGTTCGCCATAGCTCCGTTTGCTGCGAGTTGGTACCATTCGCCCGGTCTGACAGGCCTTATTGTGGCAATAGCGATTGCTACCCCGCTGAGATCGCTAGCTACGGTACCTACCGCACGCATCCGGGCAGAAATGGATTTCCGGTTCTTGGCTGTTTACAACACGTTCGATATATTTGCTCTTCAAATCCTGACGGTGATATTCGCGTACTTCCACCTAGGAGCATTTGCTTTCGCGCTACCATATCCAATCGTCGCTCTTTTAAGGGCTGTCTGGTTCTGGAGAAGATCGGCTCCGCGTCTCAATAGGCGCTTTCGTGCTCATCAACTTCGTTATCTGTTTGGAAACAGCAGTTTTGTTCTTCTCACTCGTACTCTAAATGAACTAGTCGGGCAGGGAGATTATATTGTATTAGGATTAATCGCTTCCAAAGTTGAAGTTGGATTTTACTTCTTCGCCTTTAGATTTGCGGCTCAGCCGGTAAGAATGCTGGCGGGAAATGTCACGAGCGTCGTGTTTCCTGCTCTTGCTCAGTTCCGCAACGAGCCCGAAAAGCAGATAGCTGCAGTAGTGCGCGCTTGCAGGTTGCTGGCTTACCTTGTGATGCCATTCTGCTTTTTGCAGGCCGCCTTGGCGCGTCCAGCGCTCCACTTCCTTTTCGGCGAGCGCTGGATGAACTCCGTCCCATATGTTGCAATTTTAAGTGTCGGGCTGCCTTTTGACGCGATGAGTTGGGTGAGTGGATCGCTCCTTAGCGCGAGGCGCGAGTTCCGCGCAGGATTTTTGTATCACCTTGCCGCCGCACCAATATTTTACGCCTTCGTTATCTCTGGCGCTTGGATGAACGGAACCATGGGGGTCGCTTTGGCGGTCGCATTGTACTATTTTACATGGCCACAGGTAATGACGTACATAATACTCATGAAGAGTCGAGTTTCCTGGAAGACCGTTACTGAGTTCTATCTTGTTCCTGCTATATTTTCTGCGGTGGCTGCTTCAGCAGGTATAATTTCGTCAAAGATTGCGGGTGTCGTATCAAGCGAGATCCTGCAGTGCATGGTTATTGCGACTGTGATGGGCCTGATCTATGTTGCCCTTGTCGCGCTACTTCGTCGGGATATGCTTGGTGAGATCGCGAGTAGATTTTCAGGCATGACTGGGCGTTTCCGCAAGCGGCGAAAAGTTGTATAATCAGCCAATTTAATTGGCAGGGCTGCCTGGTAGGCGTGACATCTACCAGTTGATAGGAGCGCGGTTACCGTGATTGTTGCCTCTAGATAGCCAATCGGCTTAGGCTGACCAAATGCACACCATGCCTCAACCAATCAAACCAGTTGCACGACCACAAATCTTGTGCGTGATGGTTCTACCACCAAACCCGGAAGGCCATGGTGGATCACAGCGAGCTTGGAGGCTGGTTGAGGCGTTGCAGCCTTACGGCGACATACACTTTGTTCTAATTTACGATGCCGAAGCAAGCGTTGCGATACAGACGCCGCTTGAACCTCTATCCCCCTTTGTAGCCTCTATTACTCGCATCAAGATCGATGAGTGGCACGGGCGCAAAAGAAAGCTCCTAAAGGTTTTTCATCCGAAGGTTGCTGACTTTGTGAAATTCGGGAGCTTTTCGGCTCCACATTTTTCAAACCGCATACTAAAGAACATTGCGTGCCAACTAAAAGTGCGCGATGTAGATCTTGTTTTCGCTGGTCGCATCACAAGCGCCGCAATTGTTCAGTCGTTAATAGAACAAAAGCTTATTACTGCAAAGCGGAAAGTCGTTGACTTCGATGACATCTTATCTAAGTTTCGCAAGCGCGAGAACGAAAAGACCGGCTCTGTTCAAGGTTTCCAAGGTCGTCTTCTTGGAAAATTAGACACTTACCTCATTTCTCGTGAAGAGCGCAACATCGCACAAGGCTGGAATAGCGTGAGCGTCTGTTCCGATGAAGACGTTTCGGCGCTTGCATGCCAATTTAAAGGTCTTCACGTCGTCAAGGTGCCGAACGTTGTTTCTCGCGACGCATTGCCAGTGCGATTCGCAGACTCGAAATTTAGATGCTTGTTCGTCGGCAACCTTGGCTTCCCGCCCAACGTGCATGGTTTAATGGAGTTTATGAAATATGCTTGGACAGAATCGAAGCGCGCGATGCCTGAATTGGAGCTCGATATCGTAGGCTTCAATCCATCGGCGGAAGTAACCGCCCTTGGAGATAAGGAAGGTGTCACCGTACATGCTAACGTGCCCAGCTTGAAGGGGTATTATCAGAACTGCGACCTTGTCATTGTGCCGATACTCTATGGCAGCGGAACGCGTGTTAAGATTGTAGAAGCGATGGCATATGGACGTCCAGTCCTCTCTACCAATTTGGGTGCAGAGGGACTCGATCTGGAAAACGGGCGCCAGATTTTACTGGTTGAATCGATCGACGACTTTCCGGCCGCTCTCAAGCGAATTGGTCAAGATCGGACACTCGCGCGGTCGATCGCGGATGAAGCGCGAACTTTCCAAGAACAGCATTTCGGACCGCCGGCTGTTGCAGCTGCAATGTTAGCCTTTTTGCAATGAAATCAACCTAAGGAACGCTGGCGGGCTTCAGGTGGCGGACCATAAGATTGTGGCTTTTAAGAGTTTGACGAGGTTCGCGTTGTGGCGTGACCCCGTTTTTTCCCTCCAGTTGGAGCTAGAGTGGGACCACGGAACGAGGTTCTTCGGTTTTCATCCAACCCGAGGGTGAGTATCCGGCGTTCATTCGGCGGTGATCTTGGCCGCGTCAGCAGCATACTCGATCGGCATCAGCCAACTCAGTGATGTGTGAGGACGGCTCTCGTTATAGTCCCGCCGCCAAGCCTCGATCTTGGCTTGGGCGTCCTCAAGCGACAGGAATCAATGCGTGCTCAGGCATTCGTCCTATAGGCGGCCGTTGAACGATCTCACGAACGCATTATCCGTCGGCTTGCCAGGCCGGCTGAAGTTCGGTGTCACGCCGTTCTCGTACGCCCAACGGTAAAGCGCTTTCGAGATGAACTCCGGCCCATTGTCCACCCGGATGGTCTGCGGTGCGTCACGTGACAGCGCGATCGGCGTCATCGCCTCGACCACCTGCTCGCCCTTGATACCCTCGTCGGCCTTGATCGCCAGCGCCTCGCGGGTGAACGCATCGACGACATTCAGCGCCCGCAGCCGCCGACCGTCGAACAGCACACCCGCTTGTCGTCTAATCGGTCAAGCCGTTTGCCAGGATGCTTGTAGTCGATCTGCTTTGCGCATCGTTGTCGTCTTCGAGGTCAGCACGAGCGTGTAGCCTCAGCATGGCGCCAAATCGCCGGCCTCTCGACGTGATTGCCGTGTTCCAATGGTCACGAAGCGCGTCGCGAGATGGCCGTGGCCGCACCCTGGCGGGGCGGCAGCTCGGTATATCGGGGATCAAACCATGGCGGGCACCTTCGGCTCGAAGCCGCGCCCCTCGACCCACATCCGGTGCAGGATCACCGCCAGCTTCCGGGTTAGCGCCACACGCGCCTTCCAGAAACCCGATCTCCGACCAACGGCGGTGCCCCAGTCTTTCAGCGCGAACGTCTTTGAGGTGCGCGACAGTATGACGTTAGCCGCCTCGAACAGCAATTTGCGGGTAAGGCGATCTCCGCACTTGGAGATCCGGCCGTTGATGTCGACCTCGCCCGACTGGTAGCGACGTGGTGTAAGCCCGAGATAGGCGCCAACATCCTGCGAGCGTCGGAAGCGGTGAGGATCCTCGATAGTGGTCATGAAACTGACGGCGGTCAGCGGACCGACACCGGGCGTCGTCATCAGCAAGCGGCAGACGCCGCTCTGCCGAGCGACCCGGGCGAGCTGCTTGGCAATGGCATGCTGCCGCTCCCTTAGCGTCCCCAACATTGCCAGCAGGCTTTCGAACAAGGCGGCGACTACCGGATCGTCCGGCAGCGTCGTCCTAACCTGACGCTCGAAGCTGCCACCCTTGCCGGGTCCGACTAGAATGCCGAAGGTCTTCGCTAACCCACGGATCTTGTTGATAAGCGCGGTGCTCATGCCGACCAACTGATCTCGCGTGATCAGTAGCGCGCGCAGCCTATGCGTCTCCATGGAGCGAACAGCGACTGGCCGGTACCAGCCCGAGCGGACCAGCAATGCCAGGCCGAACGCATCATTGCGGTCCGTCTTGTTCATCTGAAGCTTCAAGGCGGCCGCGGCGTGCCTGGCATCAAGGCACACGACTGGAAGTCTGAGCGCATTCAATGCATGCCAAAGCCACACCGTCATCGGCCCGGTCTCGATGCCGATCTTCAAAGCGCTGGCGGCCCTCCGCGTCAGCACCGCAGGCGATGGCATCCGGGTCCGTTTGCGATTTACCTTCCCAGATGCGGGTGCCCGCCTCATCCACAACGCAAATCGCAGTCTCCCTGGTCGATACGTCCAAGCCAACATAGCAGGTCATCTTCCATCCTCCTCTTCAAGGGACGACAGGCTATCGTGGGGCAGCGCCAATCCCATTACGCCATGTGGTTCACGAACCATTCCTCCCTGCGCAGCAGGATGTAAATCCTAGAGCGGTTTTCGATCAGCCTGAATCGTAGCCGCAGGCCGCAAAGTAGTTGGTGCATTCACGGGGCGAGTAGAGGTCGAGCATGCAACCGATGGCATTCATTGGCTGTGGATGGTGCGCTCGGCTTTACGCAGGTGCGCCTTCAGCTTGGAGAAGGCCTGCTCGATGGGGTTGAAGTCGAGCCTGTAGGGCGGAAGGAAGAGGAGCCTGGCGCTGACGCTCTCGATGGCAGCGCGCACAGCCGGTGTCTTGTGGCTCGACGGTTGTCCATGATGACGATGTCGCCGCGGGCGAGCTCGGCAACAGTACACAGGTGAGGTAGGTGAGGAAGGCATCGGGGTTCATCGGCCCGTCGAGCACACAGGGTGCGATCATGCCGTTGCGCAGAGCCAGCTGCCGCCAGCGGATCGCGCTCGGGGCGCTGACCCCAAACCGCTCGGCAGCCCGTCGGCAAGACACCGCCCTCAACAGCAGCGACCACACGGTCGCGAAGATCGCGCGAAAGGGCTCGACCCATCCATACCGGCCTCCTTCGCCGGCACGGATCGTGAATCAGAAAACCGCGTACATGTGGATCCCAGCCGACTCAGCTCGCTCGAAAACCGCTTTAAAGTAGTCGTATCGCGTCCGCGTCGCCACAAGATCACGGATGCGCAGCATCAGTGGCGCCTGATCCGGCCAACGCGACACGTATCGACCGACGACCGATTGACGCCGAGAACGACGCAACTACGCCGTTCGCTTACCTGATGGGATGCCTGGACGTGCGCGACGAGCTCGCGCCGACGCCCAGGCGTCAGAGCTTTTTGCCAGAACATCCTGCAGGATGTGCTTGCCCAGGCTCAGGTCCGCAACCAGCTGCTTGAGCTTCTCCTCCTCGAGCGACTTCAGATGCCGCAGCTCTCCAACGCCGACCCGCCGTACACCTTCTTCTAGCGGTAGAAGGTCTGCTCCGAGATGACCATCCGGCGGATCACCTCCGCCAACGGTGTGCCCGTCTCCGCCTGCTTCAACGCGAACGCGATCTGCTCGTTTGTGTACTTCGACTTCTTTATGTCCCAGCTCCTTGCCCGCAGGCTTTATCAAAGCCGGAAACTCTCACTTAAACTGGATGGAAAACAGGGAGGACGTCAATCCTCCAGCCGACACGTCGATGTGACTGCCCAAATGTGTCCGACCTTCGGCGCGGCGATACCCGAACCAGCGAGCAGCCTCGAAATACGATATGACGATCGGGCCGCCACAATTGTGGTTGCAGCGTCAGCCGCGTGTTATACAGCACCTCACAGTCGGCTTGCCGGCTTTAGATCTAGGGACTGGCTGTGCCAAAAATTGATGTCGTGATGTCCGTCTATAACACGGGCAAGTATTTGCCAGCGACTCTAGCAAGCATTCAGAATCAGACCTTCGCTGATATACGTATTATTATAGTTGATGATGGATCTACCGATAATACAAGGGACATTGTGCTTACGGCGCAGAAACTCGATCCTCGCATTGTGTACAAGTATCAAAAAAATGCAGGGATCGTAGCAGCGGTTAACGCCGGTATGAGCCTTTGCGATGCGCCATTCGTGGCACGCCATGACGGAGATGACATCTCGTATCCAGATCGCTTCGAAAAAGAACTAGCTTATTTAGCAGCAAACGAGGATTGCGTAGCGGTCAGCGCCCTAGCTCGCCATATTCGCGAAGATGATAGTCCGATTGGCACCGTGAC
>Ga0265780_10001869_pt1 | contig 29141 bp, 29 predicted proteins | sample P1T30metagenome_FD_192432 | JGI IMG/M metagenome (GOLD analysis project Ga0265780, IMG submission 192432) | Plant litter microbial communities from East Loma Ridge, Irvine, California - P1 T30 | ecosystem: Environmental > Terrestrial > Plant litter > Unclassified | place: USA: California... | reverse complement strand
CATCGGGGTGTCTGTGTTCAGTGCCGACCAGGCACAGCTGGCACGCCAGATGGCAGGCCCCGATCGGGCGGCACGTTTCGCGGGAGTCGACCTCGTCGACGACGGTTCAGATGCTCGCTTCATCGGGGGCGCCGCGGGCTGGTTCGACTGCGTCCTCTTCGACGAAGTGCCGGCTGGTGACCACACGGTCGCTCTCCTCGAAGTCGTCGGCGTCCAGGTAGACCCGGAGATGTCCCCGCTGGTGTTCCACGGGTCATCGTTCCGGCACCTGGGCCCTGGCGCCTGAGGCTGGCAGTGCTGTGCCTCTCGGGTCAGGCTGCGTGCTCCTCGGCCGGAGCCGTCCGGGGCTCGGTCGAGGCTTCGTGCTCTCGGAGGACGAGATCGACGAGCCCGGGGAAGCGGCGGTCGAGCTCGTCCCGGCGCAGCCAGTTGCGGTGGCGGTTCCCGTCGACCTCCTGGCGGATGATGCCCGCCTCTCGGAGCACCCGCCAGTGCCGGGTGAGGGCCGACTTGGAGACTCCGAAGTCCGAGGTGCTGCACGAAGTCCCCGGGCTCTCGGCGATGTTCTGCACGATCGCACGCCGAACGGGGTCCACGAAGGCAGACATCGTCGAGAAGAGGTCGAAGTCGGCCTCGTCAGGGATCTCGAGCGGGTTCGCCAGTCGACTTGCCATGCCACCAACTCCTTCGAAAGTTTTCTTCTGAATGATGTACACATTGACGCGTACATCAGCTACGGTGAATGTACACGGCAACGTGAACATCATCCCGCATCGATCACGATCTGGCTACCCCCAGCACGTCTTGATCTGTGCAGCGAATCCCACCTCGAAGAGAAGAGACACCCATGAAGATCACCGTCATCGGCGCTGGAGCCATCGGGGGCAACCTCGCCACCCGCCTCAGCAATGCCGGCCACGACGTCGCCGTCGCTGACGCCCGCGGGCCCGAGGCCGTCAGCGAGAGCGTCCTCGCCTCCGGTGCCCGCGCCGTCGAGATGGACGCCGCCACTCAGGACCGTGACGTCATCGTCCTGGCCATCCCGTTCTCGGTCCAGAAGGACCTCGCCGAGGTCATCGCCGGCGTCCCCTCGAGCACGATCGTCGTCGACACGTCGAACTACTACCCCGCGATGGCAGGTCCCGTCGAGGCCGTCGACGCCGGCAAGGTCGAGAGCATCTGGAGCCAGGAGACTCTCGGCCGTCCGATCGTCAAGGCCTGGAACGCAGCCCTGTCCGGCACGCAGCAGACCAAGGGCCAGCCCTCGGGCGCCCCTGGCCGCATCGCGATCCCCGTCGCTGCCGACTCGTCGGATGACCGTGCCACCGTCATGCAGCTCGTCGACGACACCGGATTCGACCCCTACGACGCCGGCGTCATCGCCGAGTCGTGGCGCCAGCAGCCGGGCACCCCGGCGTACTGCACCGAGCTCGGCTACGACGACCTCGGAAAGGCCCTCGCCGCCGCGGTCAAGGACGACGCCCCCGCCAAGCGCGACGAGCTGATGGCGCACTTCGGCTCGCTCGAGCAGATGCCCTCGCTCGACGAGACCGTCGCCATCAACCGCGCCGCCTTCAAGTAAGCACGCACCACCTCCGGCGGTGGCTCAGCAGCGCGGCTGAGCCACCGCCCCCACAGACCAACCGACACAGATGTCGGCTGCAGAAGAAGGAAGACACCTCTCGCACATCACGAGCAGGTGCGCACAGAAGGAGAACGTCATGGGACGTCTGGACAACAAAGTAGCGATCATCACCGGTGCCGCCGGCGGTCAGGGAAAGGTCGAAGCGAAGCTCTTCGCCCAGGAAGGCGCGAAGGTCATCGCGACCGACCTCAACGACACCCTCCTCGCGGAGACCGTCGCCGAGATCAACGCCGAGCTCGGCACGGACGCCGTCGTCGGCCTCAAGCACAACATCGGCGTGGAGAGCGACTGGGTCGACGTCGCCGCGAAGGCGATCGAGACCTTCGGCCGCATCGACATCCTGATCAACAACGCCGCCATTCCCGGCAAGACCCGCGAGGACGTCTGGGACATCGACGCCGAGGAGACCACCCGCATCCTCAACGTCAACATCACCGGCACCCTGTTCGGGATCAAGGCCGTCATGCCGGAGCTGAAGAAGAACGGCACCGGATCGATCGTGAACATCTCCTCCGCGGCCGGCCTCGTCGGCGGCATCAGCGGCGGCTCGGTCGCGTACTCCTCCACCAAGGGCGCCCTCCGTGCCATCACGAAGGAGATCGCCATCGACGTCGCCCCCGCCGGCGTCCGCGTCAACACCATCTACCCGGGGCTGATCAACACGCCCATCATGCGGTCCTTCTCCGAGGAGGTCACCTCGGCCGTCCTGGCGAAGATCCCCATGGGCTTCGCCGCCGAGCCGATCGACATCGCCTACGGCGTGCTCTTCCTCGCCTCCGACGAGGCCCGCTTCGTCACCGGCACCGACATCATCATCGATGGCGGCTTCACCGCCCAGTAAGGAACCACCACCATGATCCGACACATCGTCCTGTTCCGCGTCCACGAAGGAACGACCCAGGAGCAGATGCAGGAAGCCATCGACCGCCTCGAAGGCCTCGTCGGCACCATCCCGGGGCTCGTCTCCCTCGAGGGCGGCATCGACATCGGTGCCGACGGCAACCACGACTTCGGCCTCGTCTCTGAGCTCGAGGACCAGGCAGCTCTCGACGCGTTCTCCACGGACGACGCACACATGGAGATCGCGATGGACATCCTGAAGTTCAGGAACCGGGAAGACATCGTCATCCTCGACATCCAGCACTGATCGCCCGAAGGGCTGCCATGCACTTCATGGCAGCCCTTTCGTGCGCCCCCACGGCTTCACGCCTCCTGGACTGCAGACGGCACGCGGATGGGGCTGTCGAAGGAAGCAGCAGGGTCACGCGAAAGGCTCCCTCCAGCAGGAGGGAACCTTTCGTCATGCCCGATGCGCAGAAACTCAGACCGAGGGTGCTGCCTCGACCACCGAACGGCGGCGGCGTCCGATGAAGAGCGTCCCGATGATGCCCACGATCGCGACGAGCCCGGCCGTCACGAACGCGCCCTGCCCCGCATCGACGGTCTCGGCGATGCTGAGCCGGCCGGCGTCGGCCGCGTCGGCGCCGATCGTGTACGCCGAGACCAGGACGGCGCCGCCGACAGCGCCGGCGAGCTGCTGCACCGTGGTGAACGCGGCACTGCCGTGCGGGTAGAGCTCGGACTGCAGCGATGACAGGGCGAGGGTCGTCACAGGGCCCCAGATCATCGCCTGCCCTGCGGTCATGACGAGGTAGCCGGCCAGGTAGGCCCCGGCGCCGCTCGTCTCGGTCAGGGTGCTGAGGAACCAGATGCTCGCAGCCCAGATGACGGCGCCGGGAACAGCGAGCGACAGCGGGCCCCATCGGTCGTAGACGCGTCCGCCGAGCCAGGACACCCCGGCGATGATGAGGCCACCGGGGAACAGGAACAGCCCGATCGCCAGGGTGCTGAGCCCGAGCGCACCGGTGAGGACCAGGGGCAGCACCAGGGCGACACCGAAAGCGTTCATGGCCACGAACAGCATGATCAGGATCGCGACGGTGAACGTCCTGTTCTGGAAGATGCGCATGTCGAGCAGCGCGGTCCCGCGTCGGCGGAGAGCCACCTGACGGAGGACGAAAGCGGCGACGCCGACGACGCCGACGAGGATCGGGACGACGGGCGAGAAGGGGGCGTGGCCGGAGGCGGACTCCCCGATGACGGACAGGCCGAGGACCAGCCCGCCGAAGCCGATGGCTGAGAGCACCAGCGACAGCATGTCGAGGCTTGCCCGCTCGGGCGTGGTGATGTTCTTCAGCTTCAGTGCACCCGCGATCAGGGCGATCACGGCGAGTGGGAGCACCAGGATGAACAGCCACCGCCAGGGCAGGAACGTCAAGACCAGGCCCGAGACAGCAGGGCCGACGGCCGGTGCGAGCGCGGGGACCGCGGTGACGAGTGCCATGATCCGGCCGCGTCGCGACGCAGGGATCAGGCGGATTGCCGTGGTCATGAGGAGGGGCACGAAGACTGCCGTGCCGATGGCTTGGATGATACGGGCGACGAGGAGCACTTCGAAGTCGGGGGCGGCCGCAGCGATCGCCGTACCGACGATGAACACGGACGATGCCGTCAGGAAGATCGTCCGAAGGGGGAAGCGGCGCATGACGAAGCTGGTCGCCGGGATCAGGACGGCCAGGGTCAGGAGGTATCCGGTCGTCAACCATTGACCGGCTGACGGTGTGATTCCGAGGTCGCGGATGAGGGTCGGCAGGGCGACGCCCAGGAGCATCTCGTTGAGGAGGACGAGGAAGGTGGAGGCCATGAGCAGACCGATGACGAGACCGTCGCCGGGCTTGAGCCGGTCTTGTGATCGTGATCGTTCGCGGGGTGTGGCAGAAGTCGACATGTTTCAATGGTCAACACTCTCATTAGTGTGAATGTCAAGTTCCTAGGGTCAATCGCATTGCTGAAGAATCGGTCGCTGAAGGACCGCATGCATCAACCGCCCCGCGGTCACTCAGCTCGAGACGTCCCGATAGACCAGTTTGGAGCCGATCTCGACGGTGGATCAGCTGTCGAGGCGGCGTATTTGCGGGTGGCAGGTTGAATCGGCGACGGAACTCGAAGCTGATCCTGATGCCTGGGTGACAGAACCCTCGACGCCGGCGCCACCATACGAGTGGCCGGAGGACGCCGTGGCGGATCGCCCAGCGCCCGCGTCGCAGGCCCCGTCGATCTTCATTGTGCACGGTCACGATGAAGCGGCGTTGAACTCGATCCGGATTTACGTCCATAAGGTCACCGGTCTCATGCCTGTATCGCTGGCGGAAGAGGCTGGCAGGGGACAGACGATCATTGAGAAATTCGAAGCGATCGGAGCAGAGGCATCGTTCGTGATCGTCCTGCTTACCCCGGATGACGTTGGTCAGGCGAACGCGGCATTCCAGGCGAAGATTGCCCCCGATCCTCGCGCGCGGCAGAACGTCGTCCTTGAGCTCGGGTACTTCATTGGGAAGATCGGCCGCGAGAGTGTCGTCGTCGTTGACGCCGACGTGGAGCGCCCGTCCGACCTAGCTGGCCTGAGCTATGTGCAGTACCCCGGCTCGAACTGGAAGGACTCTCTTCGAACAGAGTTGGACGCCGCAGGCCTCATCCGCACTCCGTAGGCCTTAGCAGCAACGCCTCCGCGACTGACGCGAGCGGATGCGCGAGGCCGGCGTACGGCGGGTGCGCGGTCTCGCCGCCCAGAACTACATCTTCACGATGATGCTCGTGTCCGCGAACCTGCGTCGCCTCGCGACGTTCATGCGCGACCGCGCCGAAGGCCGCGAGTACGTCGAGACCCACAAGAACCGGGTGTCGAACTACCACCCCTTCTACAGCGCGCCCGAGATCGAGCGCGGGATGACGATGAAGGAGACGCGGCAGGCTGCGAGGGAGAAGCAGAAGCCTTGAGCCATGCGACGACCTAGGCGTGCGACTCCGAGGTGCCCGGGGCGCATCTCAGCCCTTCAGGCTCGCATCCACTGTCTAGCCACATCGTCGCCTTAGGCAACAGCAACCCGCATTGACGGCGAAAGCCCCCAGCTCTAGCTGGGGGCTTTCGTCGGAACTGAGTTTCGCGAACAGCCCTTTGGCGGGCTGTTCTCGAAACTCGTTTTTTGCCCCATGAAAACAGGGATTGCTGACGGGCCTACTTGTCATGATCCTCCGGCTATGACCAGATTTTCCTCCGGCCGGACGAAACGGCTGTTGACAAGCCCAGTCACGTAGATCGTCTCGGCGGCTGACGTCTGCCCGCGAACGCGAACCAGGGTGGCTGTCGCGCGGAGCATCCGTCACGGCCCGATGGTCTCCCTCACGTAGAGCGAGGTGTACAGTCCAGCGCTGAAGCTCGCCGGCCTGGATGTCGACGATGAGTGAGCGCGGCGCAGCATGGTGGCCGAACCGGCAAGCGCCGCCTCCAGCGAGCTGGACCTACGCGGTTGAAAACTTACTTGCGCCCGGCAGGAGTGGGCCCGGGCCGCAGCGCTCGTCATCGAGAAGCACACGAATGTACGAGGCCAAGGCCCGACATTCACCGAAGGCAACGGCCGCATCGGCCGGGCGTTCATCGGCGCGATCCTATGTCGATGGGGCGTCACTCTGCACACGGTGCTGCCGATCGCCAGCGCCCTTGTCGCCGACACGACGCACTACTTATTGCCGGTGACTGCGTCCCGGTCCGGCGACGCCTCCCCGATTGTCAACGACTTGGCACTCTGCATCGAGATGGCCACTCGCGAGGCCCGCGGCACCGCGCGGGTCTTCCCGCAGTACGAAGTTGCCTGGCGCGAGCAGGCATCCCCGCGCGCAGGCAGCGCTGCCGACCGCATCCTGCCGGTCCTGTTATCGCTGCCGGTGTTCACCGTCGAGCAGCTCGTCGACGTCCCGGAGCGGAGCGCTCACCGCAACATGCAGGCGCTCGAGGAGACCGGCGTCGTCGAGACCGTCACCGAGCGTGTCCGCGGCCGTGCGTACGCCGCGATGGACATCGCTCGACCAGTTCAGCGACCTCGACACCCAGCTCCGTGAGCGGTTCACCCGGCTCCGAGGCACCTGAGCTCTCAGTTCCGACGCGGCACGTGCGCTCGCACGTCGTCGGCCTGCTCCTCGTCGAGCTCCCCGCGCTGATGCTTCGGGTGCTCTGGGTAGCGCTTCCGGAGGTACGCGCGCACTACGAGCCCGGGCCTCGCGTCGTCGGAGTAGCCGAGCTCGCGGGCGAGATCTCGCGGAGTGTGCGTCGTCACGGCGACTCGCTCAGTCGTCGCTGAGCATTTCGCGGCGCGCGCCCTCGCCGAGCCACTCGAGCTCTTCCTCCGCGACCTGCTCGTCATAGGCGCCCTTCGGCGACATCGCGCCCGGGTTCGTGTTCATGACCGCGTCGTATGCGCTCCACATACGCGCAGAACCGCTCCGACATCAGAAGGAAGCGCGACAATTTGGCACCGCACGGAACGAAACAAGGGACCCCAGAAGGGATCCCTTGTAATTTCGTTTGTCCGCGGGGGGAGGCCGAAGCCCGCAAGTCCCACGACTCTTATCCATCAGTGTACGTTGTCGAAGTGCCCACCGCCACCGCAACCAACCTCAAGGCGGTCGCGTCGACGGTGAGCGCACCGCGCATCGGCACTTACCTGAAAGCCGTTTCGGGGGACTTGCCCAAGGCAGTCGCGCTGTATGGGTGGAATGCGAGAGTTTCCTCCGGGCTCATGCTTCCTGCGCACTTCGCCGAGGTGGCCGCGCGGAACGCCGTCGATGAAGCCCTGACGACGGTGTACGGGCCGCTTTGGCCTTGGGACAGGACTTTCGAGCAGAGCCTCCCGAACCCGTCGAACAAGCAGATCTACAATCCGAGGCGGGACCTTCTCGCCGTGCGGAGTCGGGAGTCCACAACCGGCAAAGTCATCGCCGAACTCAAGTTCGTCTTCTGGCCCGGTATGTTCACGGCTCGACACGATGTACGTCTCTGGGACGGGCTGATCGTGTCTCTGTTTCCCGGCTCGCCGGCGCCCGCGCGCCAAACTCGACGGCGCATCTACGATGACCTTGAAGCGATCCGCAAGCTACGCAACCGTCTCGCCCACCACGAGCCGATCTTCACACGCAATCTCGCCGACGACCTGACCCGAATGCTCGACCTCGTCGAGTTGCGGTCGGCTGGTACCGGCGCTTGGGTTCGAGCGATGGAAGACGCCTCCTTGTTACTTGCACAGCGCCCCTAAGAGTTGCCACCGCTCGGTGAGACATCTATGTCGCTCGCTGAGAACGATCCATCCAAATGGACGGTCGCAACACAGACGGTGACGTCACGCCCCTCGTTCTCATAGACGAAAATCGGCCAATCTGCCACGGCTGACTCGGTTTCGGTGGCGAATCCCGACACAGCACGCAACCAGCTTAAGACGCGTTCACGCTTCTCCTTGAAGTGCTTCTCTCGAACGAGCACGAGCAGCACAGCGGACGTATCCCTCACGGTCAGATAACTGAAGAGCTGCGGGTCGAGTGCGTTCTGGACCACTTTCTTGCTGTTGGCCCACTTCGACTCGATGATCAAAATCTTCGCCGGCCCGTACCCTTCTCGGAGCACGTCCGCTCGGACGAAGATGTCGGACTTGCCAGCGTGCGTATAGACCTCACGACCAGCTCCCGGTGTCGCCGCATTCAGCGTCGCGGCGAGGAGATCGCTGAGCTGATCCTCCGTCAGCATGGAGAAACTCCTTGGGTACCGCTCGGCGCTGTCGGCCCACAGTCGGACGATCGATTGGATCTGCTCGAACGACTTTGCGTCCAGGCGCGCGGACGCCGGGGTAGAGAGTGGATCGACAGTTTCAACTTCCGCGCCGCCGGCGGGGTCCTCGTCGGAGGCCGCGTCAGGAAGTTCGAGCAAGGGCATCTCGGCGAACCATTCGTAGGGCAACTTAAGCGCCTTGGAGACACCCTCTCGGTTCCCAAACTCGGTCCGCTTGAGTTCGAGGATTGCCTCGACACGGGAGTCAAGCTCGTTGTTCGACCTTCGGACCTGATCGGCAATGGCGTGGACGATCGGATCGATCCGGTCGCGACGCTCCCTGATCAGCGTCGATATATCGAGGCTTTGCTCTTCATCGGCCGTCATGAACACCGACGTGTAGAGCATTTGCGTCGCGCCGTCGTACCTGACCTCCCACGCGTCGTTCGCGTTGTCGATCGCGAGCTTCGCCGTGGCTGACGGTGGCTCGTCGGCGGCGAGAAGAGTGGGGGCCTCGTCAGGCCACCAAGTCAATGTCTCCGCCTCGCCTCTCACTTCGAAAGCAACCCAGTGTCGGGCTGCCATCACGCCAACGCCCTCGGCGTCGCGAGTCCAGCCGGGCGGCCAGACAGATGCGGCCCTGCCACCGCCCAGTTCTGGAGGAATCGATCTCGCCGCTGCCAGCAACTCGGGCAGCCGCATGCGAATGAAGTCTTCGAGGTCATCCATCGTCCTGAGCTCTCGGATCGCGACATCCAGCACCCGACGCTTGCCTACGAGATGGGTCGACAGGTAGCGACCGTCCCGCACAGACTTTGTAAATGCGCGGATCGAGCTGCTCACGTTGCCGTCCTCATGCTAACGACGCTACTGGTCGCGCAGAGCACTCCGCTGCTCTCGGTTAAATTGGCTCCCGTGGATGACCGTGTGGCCACCGAGTAGCCGGCGCTCCCAGTGCAGGGAAAGTCGCCAATGCCGGACCGGGCACATTAACGACAAGGGACCCCCACCTAGGTGGGGGTCCCTTGTCTGCAACTGAGTTTCGCAAGCAATTAGCTTGATTCCTTGAGGATGCTAACCGCGATGGATTCGCGAGTTCGGGCTCAATCGACGATGGCCTCAGCTGCTATGTCCTAAAAGACACCACGAAGCATCGCATTCGACACGATGACGTTGGGGTCGAGAACAAAGAGCACTTGGCAAACGTGTTCCGCCGGCAGATGAACGCATTGATCTTGACCGCTCATTCCAGATGGGGCAGGTAAGCGTCCTGATTGCGGTGGGTCTACTGGTGCCGATGCACCCATCTTCGGCATCGCTTTGGCTATGTGGCTCGCGCACCGCACCCGCGTCGTCGCCGTCTTAGGCGACCCGTCGACACCGTCATCACTCCCTGACCCGCGCAGGGCAAGGGTCTACAACTCAGTCACTATTTGTAGGTCCGGATGCCATCTTCGGTGCGGTCAGGCTGCTTCACTCGACCCCCGTCGACTTCGTAGATGGTTCCACCATGATCGTGAACACTTCCCCCGCGCACGCCAGCGTTGACGATGCGGCCAGCCAGATCGATGGATCCGGCCAGCTTCCCCGTCGCATGTACTTCGATGAATCCGCTGCCATCGACGTTGCTGCTCCCGTTCTGGGCGCCAGCGATCCCAACTACAGCTCCAGGGTGCACGTCGAGTGATCCGTTGTGTAAGCCGAGGATCTCGGCGCGCGCTCCTTCTCGCACGGTGAGCGAACCGTTGTGCGTGGTGCGCGGGGCGATTGTGAACGTACCGGCGTGCACGCAGACCGATCCATTCAGTTTCCCTGAAAGCGTCTCATCGCCATCGACGATCTTTGGCGGCGATGAGGTCTCGATTCCGTCAAGACCAATGGTGATGTCGTCCGGGTGGTTGTGATTCATGCGGCGCCTCCGAGTCGTGGTGGGCAGCGACAAATGGCTGCTGGTTGCATTCAGGTTGTTGCGGTTGGCTCGTTGGCCGCCCCAAGTAGTGCATCGGCATATCGATCCGCCGCAGGCCGCACGTACGCCGGTGTGATCCGTAGCAGCCAGACCGCACCAAGGGTCAGGGCGCCGGTGCCGGCGATGCCAAGGGACCACCAGTTCACGGCGAGCGCCTGCAGCACTGTTAGCGCGGCCAGCACGGCGACGAACGCCAGCACTGCCGCTGCAACACTCAGACCTGTCGGTCGCATGCCGTAAAGGTTGCGAGCCGTGCCGTACTGGACGAGCTCTGAGTAGACGCGCGGGAACCGTGAATGGTCACGAGTCATCTCACGCATCCGTGCGATCGCGTCCTCGTACACGTCGTCGGCCCCAGCTGGGTCATCTACCTCTTCATCTGCGGTTGGGAGTGCAACGCCGGTCATAGAGTGCACCCGTCGGTGAAGCCGCTCTACCGCTCTGGCGGGATGCCCTGACCAGCGCAGTCGCTGCACGGTTGGGCTACCACCCCAATCGCGCCACAGCCGCTCTTGCACGACGCCGCCACGGTCCCGAACGGTTCGCATGACGATGAGGTGTAGCCCCGCGGTGACAACGACCCCTACTCCAGACCGAATGAGATCCTCCGCGCTGTCCGTCCGGATCAGGGCAAGAGCGACAATTGTGACAGGCGCGAGCACGGTCATTGCGGGGCCGAACTGGGTGGCACGTTCGTAGGAGTGGTCCATCGTGCCGTTAAGCGTCGGGCTGCAGCCACGGGAGGGGCGTGATCTGCACCCAGCCGGGCCGAGGGACAGAGCCGCGGTGCCAGAGAATCCTCTGACCCCGGGTGGCGCACACTTCGTAGCCGCGTCGGGTAAAGGCGTTCGCCACCTCGGGTCGGGGGAAGTCGTCGGCCTCCTTGCCAACGCTCACGAACGCCGTCCTCGTCTCAGTCGCCCCGACGATCGGTCCCGCAAGCCGATTCATTACTTCGGTTGTCAGGTTGTGGCGCGATCCGTGATGCGGGACGTCGAAGAAGTCGGGGTACCCGACGGCACTGCGTCCAGAGTTGTCGAGGTGGTCTGCAGCGCGGACCAGGGCGGGGGCACCTGCGTCACCAGTGAAGAGCGCCCGAGCGCCCTCGACCTGGACGTCGAGGATGATGCTGGTGTTGTTCCGCGCTGTCACCCCGCCGTGATCGTCGAGTTCGCCCTCACCAGGGTCGGTTCCTCGGGGCATCAGCGCGTTCTTCACTGCCTGCGCGCTCGCGCGCAGGATCGCTCCGACGGAGGCGGAGAACGAGCGAGAAGAGTTATCCTCGGCGAGCAGGCCGCTGTAGAACTCCTGTGACGGCCCGGCGATCATGATGGCGCCAGAGAAGAAGGTGGTGCCGGCGAATGCGTTCGTTACGACGGCGGTCCCCTGTGACTGGGCGAGCCGGATCAAGTCGTCCACCTTGCCAGCCTTGACGTCATCCGACGTGTGACCGTAATCGGCTGGTCGATGGATGAGCAGTGTCGTGACTTCCAGCTGCTCGAGAACACCGAACAGACCGTTGATGTGGTCATCGTCGGGGTGCGTACAGACCATCAGATCGATCCTGGAGGTCCCGTAGTACTCCTGCACGTGCGCGACGACATCGTCTGCCGTGTCGGTGAAGCCACCGTCAATCAGCATCACCCGTTCGGTACCGGACACCGGTTCGGTGAATCGGGACAGGATTGCATCCCCGGTGTCCTTCTTGTCCCCTACCGGGATGAAGTCAACTTCGATCATGTTTCGCACTCCCCTCAGAGCCGCCACAGCGCGACAGCCCCAGGGTACGTGCAGCGTCCGACATTTGGAGGACGCGCCTGCACAGAGGCGGCGGTCTCAAATCTCCAGGGCCGCGCCCCCGTCGAGAGCCGATGGCCTGCCAAATTCCGTCGTGGCGAGGCAACCACTTCTTTTTACACAGGACCGGGATGACGAGCCGCTTCAATGGGCGATCGTCTACCGGGCGATCTCGGGATGCGACGACCCCCGGGGCTGCACCATTTCGGCCGTCTCAGATAGGTGATCCAAAGTAAGTTCCCCTAGCGGGGCCTGAGACTGCCGGCTCGAGCTCTTGGGCCCGATGACCAGCGAGCCCACACCTAGCAAGATCGCTCAACTGCTGGTAGTACTTATGACCATGCCAGTCAACAGCAATAAGGGCGTAGACCGCCAAGCGCACCTAGCGATCGTCAACATTCGTGGCGATGGGGTTGAAATCGGGGATCTTATTGAGTCCCGTGTCGAACCTGAGACTCGCTGGGATGGGCCCTCCAGCGACGCGATCTACGGCCTTCGAGGTGAGCAAGGTGATGCGTTCGCGCTAGCAGCGGTGAACCCGGAGACCTTCGAGGTCACGGTCACATCGAGCGAAGGCGCGCCCGTCGAGCTCGTGGCGCTAGTGAGATCGACGTTCCTCCGCTACCTAGCCGCCTGCATGAGACTCGGCCAATTCGCTCTTGAGGGTGTTCCCATTCAAGCCCGGGGCGGCGAGGTCGAACACGAGTCTCTTCGCCTTGCCCTGGCGGCTCGGGGAGCGACATGGCTGAGCCCCCTTCCAAGCAAGACTTTCAGCAGGGACCGCATTCCGGCACGAGACGAGTTGACAGTCATTGAGCCACCAATCGCCCAGTCGCCGGGACACGCCACCAGCAATCCAGGGGATGCAGACTGATCCAGTAGGGGTGTCGCAGCCGCCACGAAGGAACAAGGCTGCAGTCAAGAACGTGCGTCCCAACTCAGCCCGTAGCCGGCGGAAGCTCGGGTAGGAGGTGAGCCGCGGCGCGAATGCCACTCACAGCAACAGGGGTCGTGACCGCCGACGCACCGATGGCTGCATAGGTAGCGATGAAAGTTCCCACACGGGCGCGAACGTCAAGCTCGATCCTTGGCGGTCAACTTCGGGCATCGAGGCGTCGGTCACGAAGCAGTGCAGTTGCTCGGACACGTGATTCCATCGAACCCCCACAAGCGCACCGCGGCCATCCAAGCCTTGAAAGAGGAGACTGCCGAACGGGCGTCCATCCTTCAAGGCGAGGTCGACCTCGTGGAGTCGCCAACCGGGCACACGGCGCCACCCCTCCACACCCCAGACATCAAGGAAAGGGTTTGGAGATTGCAGATCCTCGATCCGGTATCGACCCTCAGGCAGGGCTTCAGTCACAACAGGCCAACCGGTTACACGCGCAAATGGTCATACCTACGCCCATAAGGCTCAAGGTGGAACGTGAGCATCTGCAACCTTGGCGCGCACGAAGGACTGAAGCCGCGGCCCGAGGGGGTCCAAGTGCGTACTCTCGTTGCGTTCGCGAGCCAGCAAGAAGTCCATGGGGCCGTCGGCAGGTGCCCAACGAAGCCAGGGCGTCGGCCAAGATCGCCGGTGGATCTATCGGCTCTGCGTCGACATGCGGACCGACATCTTGCTCTTAAGCACGATTTGCTCCCGTTCGTAACCATGAATAACCACGAATAACCATGGCGTGGTTAGCGCCAAATCGAGTCGTGACCAGGCAAAAACGTGCCGAATAACCAAGAACCACGATTTCGGCGAGAAGTGGATGTATAGAGCCAGGGGATAGAGAGACGTGAAGGTATGGCCCCAGCCCTTAAGTAGTAGTAGAAATCGTGGTTATTTTGGTTAGAGAGAGAGATGAGGGCCTTGGATCCCAGCAACTGGGCGGAAGTTGCTGTAACCAGAGCTGTGGTAATTCGTGGTTATTCATGGTTAGCCGTGGTTACAGGCTCAGGCGGCCCAGGACGAGCCTGAGCCGCTCCAGCAACCACCCGAGACTCAGCGAGAACAGCCATCAGAAAATTTCTTCGACTTTTTTCTCGACCTCGGCCTTTGGGGTGCAGATGTGCCGCATGTCTTCTTGGCAAGCAGCGCTCAGCGCACCCGACCATCTCGCCGGTCCCTCAAGGCACCGGCCCGAACTACAGCCACGGCGCGGCCTCCCGAGAAGCATCCACGGAGGGCGAGTCGGGGTCACGACTCATACACAACCAACGAGGCCCTGAACTAGACCGACATGCGAAGGCCACGATTCCAGGTGCTCAGGCACGAAGACTGATCGATGACCATGGCATGCGAGCAGGGCCGTTACTGCCGACCAGAACGCAACCACCCTGCGAAATGCAGGACGCCTTACACGCCTCGTCGGACGCCAAGCCAGCAGGCGACACTTCGCCTCAGCTACTTCCTCCGAGGCCAGAGAGGCACGTCGAGCCCGCGCTCGAGCTTGGCGATCGTTTCCAGATCCGGCCATGTCTGGCCGGCCAACACCTGCAACAGCGTCACGTGCGCCAGGCCGGAGGCCTCGGCAACCGACCTAATGCTCCGTGAACCAACGGCTTCTCTGAGGTTCAGTGTGAACCTACGCGCCACTTCTCCGATGGGGTCCGGCGAGGCAACGTCCGGCCAGGGGGCAGGTGCAAGCGCGGCTGGTTTAGCGCGCACTGGTCTGCCCATGCGGATCAGAGTAGATGCGCATGAGCTCAAGCAAGAGTTCCCCCGTCGACCGTACCACAATTGGTCGTAGTAATTACCACTAGGCTGCGGCGCATGAATGAGCGAGACGGCGACGTAGCGCCAGCCGAGTCCGAGTTGCGAGAGCGGCAACTTAAAGCCCTCGAGCAGCTGTCGGTCATTCCAGTCGATGCTGAGACACCTCCACCAGGGGCGCACTACGACTACACGCCGGTCATGCCGCCAGAGCTGTGGGAGCACCTTCGGCCCTTCGTCGAAGACCTCGTACGCACAGCGGCACCCGCCACGGCCTACACAGAAAAACAGCTCTACCCAGCCGTCACCAAGCTCGCCCGATGGGCAAGCGAGACGGCAGGGCTTCCCCTCAAGGCCAAGCTGATCCTTCATCCAGCCAACATCGACCGGTTCGCGAACGAAGGCCTCGTTGCCTACACGAACGCCGGCCGCGCCACGATGCGCAGCAAGCTCCGCCGCGTGGCGGCAGCCATCCTGGACGGCGAGACGCCCCAGGACCGGAAGCGCCCGATGGGCAAAGCTCCCTCCTCGTCCCCCTACACGGAACCCGAGCTGGCCACCCTCCTCAGCTGGGTCAATGGACAACCCACCCGCGAGCGGAAGACTAGCGCTGGCGCCCTCCTGGCCCTCGGCATCGGCGCCGGCCTCACAGGCCGGGAGATCGTCGCTCAGCGGCTCGACAGCGTGACGGTGGACGAGGCGGGAGTCGTGGTCCACGTAGCGGGCGATGAGGCGAGAGACGTCCCGGTCGTCCGAGAGTGGGAGCACTTTCTCGTCGAACGTCTCGAGCTCGTCGGCAGCAACGCGTGGGCGTTCCGGTCAGGCCAGGAGGGCAGCAACATCAACCTCATCACCGACTTCGTCTCCCGCAGCCACAAACGGGTCAACCTGCAGGCGAGGCGGATGCGGGCGACATGGCTCGTGCACCACTTGAGCGCGGGGACGCCAGTGACGTCACTGATGCGGGCCGCCGGCCTGCAGTCCATCGAGGCGCTTGACCGACTGCTCCCGCTCGCTGAGGGACGGACGGAGCGCGAGTATCGGGACGACCTGCGAGGCGGGTAGCGAACCGGTCAGGGGCGGTGCGGAATGAACCCGACCTGTAGGTGACGCTGGGCGGCGGCGGCATCTTCGAGGCGCATCACGATCTCGCCGGACAGCAGCCGGCTGACGCGTTTCGGGTCTTGCTGAGTGAGCTCGGCGTAGGCCGTGACGGTCATCGTCTGGTCCTTGAGGGCGGCTCGGACCAAGAGTGCGAAGGCGTGTTGGAGCTGAGCGGCAGAACGCTGTGTCAGACCGTTCTCGGTCTGCCCGCGGGGCGATACCCAGGCGACACCGGCGCGCCCGAACTCCTGCGGATCTTGGCAGTAGTCACGGGGTCGGTAGCGCGGGTTGGGCACAGGCAAGGGTAGCGAGAGACCACCCGCCTGCCCCCAACCCCGACCGCTGCTCGCGCAGTCTCCACGCGACCCCGTCGAACTCTGCTTGACTGAGTCATGCTCGAATAACGAGCCTCATCGTCGGGGAGTCTCTCTAATGACCTGCTGTGCTGACACTGCTGTTGCTGATGCCGACCGTCCAAAAGCTGCCCCGTCTGGGTACGTACGGTGAAAATCTCCCGCCTGACAATCGAGAACTACGCCCGACTGGAGGACTTCAGCCTCTTGGTGCACGATCACCTCGTGCTCGTCGGGGCTAATGACGTGGGCAAGTCATCACTGCTGCAATGCTTGGACCTAGCGATCGGCGCGAGCACTGCGCAGCTTTACGCACGGATCACGCGTGCCGACTTCCGCGATCCGACAGTTTCCCTTGTCGTAGAGGTGGACTTTCACGACTTTACGGACGACGACACGGCACTGTTCCCGGACGAGATCCAAGTCGATGAGAAGACCGGTGAGAGCAGCCTCACCGTGCGACTCACGGCAGCACTGGAGCTTGAAGAGACACTCGTCATCTCTCGGACTGCACCAGAAGGGCGCACCAACCGCCAATTGACTCGCGACCAGGTCACTGGCCTTGGATGGCGGTTCCTCAGCGCGACCGCACAGACCCGAGACCTCCAAGATGGCAGGCGATCGGCCCTGGACGAGATCCTGCGGGCAGTGGAACTTGGGGCCGAACGCGTGGACTTTGACGATATTGCGAAGTCGCTCGGTGCTCGCCTCGCCGACTCCGAGGTCCTGGGTTCTCTCCGCGGCACTCTTGCCGAACAACTGTCACGGGCTCTGCCAGAGCAGATCGAGAAGGACGAGTTGGTTTTTGTTCCCGGGGCAGCAGCTGACGATGACGTGCTGAGCGACGTGCGCCTGCAGGTGAGCAAGGATGGCAAGACGCGCGATTTGGCGGCGCAGTCTGATGGGACGCGCGCACTCTTCGCCATCGCGCTGTACGACCTCCTCAGCGCGGGTGCCAACGTCGTTGGCATCGACGAGCCCGAAGTGCACCTGCATCCGACGAGCCAGCGAAGTCTTGCCAGGCTTTTGCGTGCCAACCCGAACCAGAAGGTACTCGCGACACACTCGCCCGACATTGTTGGAGCGTTCGAGCCGGACTCGATTGTTGTGATCCGCCCGGGCGGCAGGGTTGTTAAGCCGGTTCATGGATTCTTGTCGGCGGATGACCGCATGGTGGTGCGATGGTGGGTGCGCGATCGTCTCGAGCCGCTGACTGCGCGACGCGTCGTTGCAGTTGAGGGGCTCTCTGATCGCATCATCCTCGAACGCCTTGCCGAGGTCACGGATCGCCAGCTCGACCGTATTGGCGTGTCGCTTCTTGAGGTAGGCGGGTCTGGCGACATGGGGCCGATCGAGAAGCTATTCGGCGAGAGCGGCTTCCGCATCCCCATGTCACGACTAATCGATGTCGATGCCGCTGACCAAGTCTCACGAGAACTAGGCGTCACCGTCGCGGAACTTCCCACGAGATCCGTCTGGGTGTCGCAAGAGGACCTCGAAGATGAGTACGTGCGAGCCCTGGGTTCCGAAACCGCCTGGGCAGCGCTCCGCGATTCAGGTCAGTTTGATCACGGCGAACTTACCCAGTGCTCTGCAGACGGCTCCGTCCCAACCGTTGAGGCCATCGCTGCCTTTTGCAGAAACAAGAAAGCACGCGGACGCAAGGTCAAAGCTGCCCTCGCCGTCATGTCCAGTTTTACCCCGACGAATGCGTGTGATGTGCAGAGCATCGAACGTCTCCTCGTTGAGGTCACTAGCGCGTGATCACCCCAACCCCACGACAGCAAGAGATTCGAGACCTACCCAATGGCGATCACCTCGTCGTCGCTCCCGCAGGTTGTGGCAAGACTGAGGCGCTGGCGTTCCGCGTTCAGGGTCTGATTGAACGAAACGAGATGCTTCCGTCTCGGAAGGTCTTGGTCGTCACCTTCTCCCTTCGCGCCCGCGACAACATTCGCGAGCGACTGCAGACCTACCTGCCGGGTTCAGCCCTTCGGGACAGGGTGACAGTCGCTAACTTTCATGGATTCGCTGCCCGCCTCTTCCGAGCGCATGCCAATGTTCTAGGCGCGAATCCCGACCTCCTTCTTCCCGATTCGGACTGGGTGGGTGAAGAGATTAGGCGCCGGGGCCTTGGCTGGGACGAGAAGAGGGCCATCGAGGACATCTTTCGGGACGTGAAACAAACATCGTCTGACGATGACGAGGTTCTCCTAAAGCTTGAGCAACATGGCAACGAGAACGCAGTGTCTATCGAACGCGAGCGGGTCCTTCAGGGCCGGCTCACGTACGACGACCTTCCGCGCATGGCCGAACTGATCCTTGCGAACGAGAAAGTGGCGGAGCTCTACCGGGCACACTTCGGCGCCGTGGTCGTTGATGAGTACCAAGATCTCACCCCACAACAGCTACGGATCGTGATGGCGATCGGACGAGGGAAGACCACCTTCGCCGGTGATTTGGCTCAGGGGATTTACGGTTTCGCGGGCGCGGATCCTACGGCCATAGATGAGGAGATCCGGGCTCGCTGCACGAGCGTGGTCGAGCTAACAGAATCACACAGGTCCTCGCCGGCGGTGCTTGCGCTGACAAACGCCCTGTTGCCCCTAACCAGCGGTGTGCCACTCACAAGCGCCGCACCGGACAGCTGGCCAGGCGGCGGCCTGGCGGGCACAGTTTCACACCAGAGCGCCAGCGCGGAAGCAGCCTGGATGACACAAGTTGCTGGGGCCATTCATGCGCATGCTCCGCAGCAACGCATTGGAATCCTGACACGGACCGGGCCGCGTCGGCGGCAAATCGACGAGGCGTTCGCTGCGACGGCCCTTCCTACGATGCGCTGGGACGACCCTCTTCTCGACACAGACACCGTCCGAGCGGCTCGCGCACTTCTCCTCCGGGTCAAGATGCACGACTTTCGCGAGGCATTGGACAAGATGGCCTACCTCCGCGAAGCAGCGAACCTGGACGCAATTGTCGATCCAGATGTGCGAAAAAACCTGAACGGCGTGATCGTCTGGGCTCACGACCTTCTACTGCATGGAGTGCCAGTCGAGGACGTGCGCCGACGCGTCCGCGCCGGCGACTCGTCGCAGCTCCTGGCGGCGCCTGGTGTGCACCTCCTTACAGGACACGTCGGAAAGGGGCAGCAGTTCGACTGGGTGTTCGTGGCGGGACTCGAAGAGGGCGTGCTGCCGGACTTCCGCTCCGATTACCTCAATGAAGAGGCACGCATCCTCTCAGTAATGATTTCCCGGGCTCGTCACGGAGTTGTGCTTTCGCACGCCAACGTCGTCCCCACCGCCAGTGGTTACGACAAACAACGCTCGCCGTCAACTCTTCTGCATCACACGAACACCGCCGGGCCGAAGCGCCTCGAGGCGATAATTGAATGGTTCCGTGCTGCCGATTGGGGAGCGATAGCGCTGCGGTGAGAAGCAGGCCTGCGATCAGATCCGACGGCCCTCTAGGAGAAATGCCATCACAGGTGCCCAGAACTGGCCACGGAGACTTGCCGCATGACTTCTTTAGGTGACAACAACCACCCCCCAGCAGCCAGCCCTCGACCCCGCCGTGCGCCGCCAGATTCTCGGCTACAAGCCCCGCGTACCTGACGCGCAGTGGAACCGAATTCAGGACTTCGTCGTGACCGCGGCACTCGAAGCACAGCCAGCGAGCGAGAAGAAAGGGCGAGAGCTTATGCTCGCCCTCACGCAGCTTGCGTGCTGGGCCGAGAACAGCGCCGGCCTCCCGTTGACGGCCAAGGCACTCCTCGTTCCGAGGACGATCCAGCGGTTCACCGAGAGCGTTAACAGTGAGCTCAACGCTCGCCTGTTCCGCATGCGCCTCCTGCAGGTTCGAGAAGCGCTCGGAGGTGAACGCACACCTCGCGCTTCAATCAACGACGCGACAACAGAGCAACCTCGGCCCTATGCAGACGCAGAGATCATGCGGTTCTCGACTGCCATCCAGGCCGTCCAAAATCCAGAAGCACGCAGGAACGCCATGGTCATGATGGGTTTTGCAGGTGGCGCCGGCCTGCGGCGGGAAGAGCTGTCGCTTTTGAAAATCGAGGACATCGAGCTGAGAGACACCACGTACGTCATCTCGGTCCCCGGCCCCCACGCACGAACAGTCGCGGTCCGCCACGGCTGGGCTCCCTACGTCCGTCGGGGCATCAAGGGCCTGACACCCGAGACGAACGTCTTCTTCCCCGGCGCTTCACAGACGACTCGGAATCGTCGCTACAGGTCCCTCATCAGTACGAACAACGGTAAATTGCCTGTTCTTGAGAGGCTCCGGATGACGTGGTTGACCAAGCTCATCAACACAGTGCCGCTCGGCACTTTCATGCACCTTGGTGGCTACACCAGGGTGAACTCAGTCACGTACTTCGAAGCCATCCTCGAGGTCATGCCTGAAGAAGAACTCCTACCCCTCCTTGAGGGACTCAGCTGAGCACGAGCTAAGCCAAGTGCGCCGAGAGCGCACTTATTCTTGAAGCCCTAGGAACGGCCTCATGTCTTCCATCCGTGATCAACTACGAGACCCCCACGCCAGCCACCCCTTCCCCTTCCGACGCTCCTGTAGCACAATCTGGTCGTAACAATGACCGGCGCGCCGCGGACGAGGGAGACGATGTGAAGCCCGTCTTCCTCGCCACGGGACCCCGCGACAGCGCGGGACAGGCAGCCGTCGCAGCTGAGGGCGCCAGTGACTTCGACGCGATGGCCCGCAGCCTCTTCACCGCCTTCGAGGGCAGTCTTCTGACCGACGACGAAATCATGGCCGGAGGAGGCACAAGCGCTCCCATCGGTCGTGACGAGGTCGTCAAGAACATTCTGCGCATCGACCGCTCGAACGTCCTCGAGCGCATCAAGCTGTGGCGGGCCGAGGACCGAGCCGGCAAGCGTGGCGGAGGTCGACCGCCCAAGCTCGGCGACCGCGCCATCCTCGTCATGTCTCTGCTGCTGATGATGGAGGGGACCCCCATCCTCATCACGGAGCTGCGGAATGCCTTCTGGCTCCGCCTCGACGACGACGCCCGCGCAGCCCTCGGCATCGGCCACCTGAGGAACACCGGCAACAGCGCCAGGGACGCCAAGGCTAAGTACGACCGCGTCTGGCGGTCCCTCCACTCGCTCATCGATACGTTCGACGCCTGGCCGGCACCGCGCCGCCTCATGGACCTCGAGGAACGTCAGCGAGTCGTCGCTGAGCGAGACTCCGAGATGCAGCGCGTCAAGAGCGAGCGTGCCCGCTGGTTCACGAACGCCCTCATCGAGATGACGCTCCGCGCCCAGCACCCCGACCTGCAAAAAGCATGGCAGGGCGGCCTGTCCGCCGACCAGTCAGCGCTCAAGGCGCCGAGCCAAGCCAAGCCGTGGCGACGCGACGGCGAGCTGCCCGGGCGTCCCGAGGTTCCAAACAGGATCAAGAAGACCGGAGAGCTCGTCCGACGCCCCGTCATGGAGGTCGACGCAACCCCTTACCCCATCGACAAGGGCGCAAAGAACAAGGAGTTCACAGGCAACAGTTCTGCCTTCGAGCACTCGTACGCGGCGAACATCTTCATCATGGTCACGGAGCCCGACCAGCCGCTCGCGCACCCGCAGCTCATCGCTGCGGCGAGTCTGCACAGGTTCGGGGGAAGCATCTCCGAGCACACCATCGCTGGCGTCGACTCCATCCTCGACCGAGGGTGGCCGGCCAAGCGTCTGACCGTCGACAGGGGCTACTCCGGCGGCATGTCCGTCGACAAGTTCCACCTGCCTATGGCCGAACGCGGCATCGGGCTCGTCATCGACTACAACAGGGGCGAGAAGGGAGTGCGGAAGAACACCGTAGGAGGAGCTCTGGAGCTCGAGGGGGCCCTCTACTGCCCAGCACTGCCCGACAAGCTGCGCACTCTGACGCTGGACGTGGAGGACGACGTTGTCACCCCAGACACGTACTACGACCTCATTGAGGAGCGCCGGCACTACCGCCTCAAGCCGAAGGAGAAGCCGGACGAGCGAGGCGCGCAGCCGATGAGCTGCCCTGCCCTTGGCCCTAGCGCCACGGTCGAGTGCCCCTTGAGGAAGCTCCACCCCAAGGCGACAACGAAGAAGACGCGTCCTCTCATCGACGAAGACCTGCTGCCCATCCATCCCGACCTCATCTGCAAGCAGACCTCCGTCAAGATCGAGCGGCACGACGGCATCGACACCAGGCAGCTGCTCCACTACGGGTCCAAGGAGTGGCACACGATGTACAAGCACGACCGCAACTCCATGGAGGGCGTGAACGCCTATCTCAAGGAGGGCCGTGAGCGCATGCGTGAGGCTGGTGCCCGGAGGGTGCGCGGCCTTGCCGCCCAGAACTACGTGTTCACGATGATGCTCGTGTCGGCCAACCTTCGCCGTCTCGCCAAGTTCATGCGCGACCGCGCTGAGGGCCGCGAATACGTCGAGACTCACAAGGGGCGCGTGTCGAACTACCACCGTTTCTACCGGGCGCCCGAGGTCGACCGCGGGATGACGATGAAGGAGAAGCGCGAGGCCGCCAAAGAGAAGCAGAAGGCATAGTGGATTGCGCTAGGACACCCGGTACCCAACCCAGCGCCGACTACTTACGAGTCCACAGGGTGTGACGCTGGGCTCGGGACACCGTCCAACCCCGGCCGTGGCGCTGCACCTGTCTTGGTGGTCAGAGCATGGTGAGACATCGTGTGGTTCACGAACAGCGGGCTCCCCCCGTGCAGCCTTCGGTGGGAACAAGGTCGCCGTGGTCTTGGTGGAAATCCGCAACCTCCCAGCGATCTCCTAGACAAGATCACCACGGGACAGTTCGCCGCCCCCGCTGGAGGCGGCCTCGCGCGGACGGAAATCACACCACGGCCGTTCAGGCGGACAGGCTGTAGGCAGACGACGGGGCCGCAACTGACGTTCCGCCGCACACGTATTTGGTGCCGGCGACCATGTCGGTGGCGAGACGTACGGTGCCATCGGCTGTGGTTTCGCAGCTACGTCACCTAAAGTGGAAACGTAAGAAACCCACGAGGCGTGCGTTCATCGATTCGGTGATCGCAACTACCACACACTCTGGGATTAGTAGGGGAACCGATGAACGAGACGCTTACGCGAGACGCCGACGTTGTTTGGGTTGGCGCCGTAAATTCCGTGGCGCCGGACGTGGAAAACCTGCTCGACTTCCTTCCGGTGTTGTACCCCGGGGGCTCTTCATGGTTCGCCACGATGGCAGCCGAGGTCGAACGTGGCTGCGCAGACGCCTTCACCGCCGTCCTTGACGATGTGACCGTGGGAGTCGGATTCGGCGTGCTCAAGCCGTCTAACCGCTACAAGGTCCGCACCCTGTTTGTCTCTCCCAGCCACCGGGGTTGCGGCGTCGGCGGTGCGCTCCTTACCGCCCTGACAGCCCGCGCTGAAGAAGTGGACGCCGATGAGATGTTCGTTACGGCAGCATCCACAATTCGTGATGAGTTCCAGCCGCTGGTCTGCAAGGCCGGCTTTGACCTCATCGCTACCGAAGCAGACAGGTACGGCGTCGGCCGCGACGAGAACATCTTCGTCAGGAAGCTGCCCTAATCTGACCCGACCTCAGGCGAGCTTCTCGAAGATCCAGTCTTCCAGAGCTCGGAATCCGGCTCGAATGCCCCGAGTGAACTTGAAGAACTGTGCGAGCCGACCAGGGACTTTGAAGAGGAACAAAAGCACCGTGATGACTCCGGCGCCGAGTAAGAGCTCAAACCAGGACTGGAGCCACGACCACCCGTCCTCCAATACGCCGGTGACATTGGCCCGGACGGGGAGTTCGTAAATGACTCCTACGGCAACGATCGCCAAGGCGACCAATGCCAGGGAGAGCAAGATAGGCGTTGATTTCCGCCGCATTGTGAAGTCGGCATAGATCCGCAAGGGCTTAGCGAGCGAGACAGCGTTCCCTTTCCAGGAGAAGACGACCATCGGCTTGTCCCCAAACTCAGGCACGCGCTTCAGGTACGGGGTCCACTCACGGCTCTCAAGAACACGCATGTACTTGGCGGCCGGGTTGATGGCACGCCCATGCAGCCAAGAGGGCACCATCGCGAAGACCGCAACGGTGTTGATCGTCTTTGTCCGCGCCCTGATCTCGGTGCCGTTCTTCAGAGTCGCCGTGCTTCTCTGGTCAAGCACTCGAAAATCGAGAATGGCACCGGATCGCTGACCGGAGGTCCTTTGCCACTGCCACGTGCTTCCAAGGTTGTTGATGGGGAAGCGCACCCGGGCGTAGCCGGTTTCGCCAGGGGGCAGCGGCGTCACGTAAGCGAAATCACGAATCGACACCTCGGGCTTGGCGTCCACATCGTCGACGTCCTTCACCGCCTGCAGACGCATACGGTCCTCGTTCACCGTAATCACCTTGTTGTTCACGTCCGACGGGTCGGTTGGCAACCCGATATCTGAGTCGAAAATTAACTCCGTCACTTTGCGCTCATCCTTGAGGAGAGGCGTGAGGTCTAGGTGCGCCTCGACCCCGAACGGCAAAACGAGAGAAAAACCCTTGATGGCCTCGCCGTCACCGGCTTTGATGCGGACACCAACATCGAGGTAGAACCTCCGCCGCCCGGGCCAAAGCCCTCGCAACGCCCACAAGTTGATGTGACACTGCTCGACCTCGAAGAGTTGGCGATCGGAGGCGTCCGGCCGGATAAGCACGGCAAAGAATGGCATGCCGCCTCCCCCACTGATCGATTCTTCTACCGTTCAGTATATGAGGGAACTCGTACAACAGCAGCAGATGCCCAGCAGGGCGGAATTTCAGACAAGTGCTGGGACCCTCCGGGTAGCCGCGGCATGGGATTCGAGGACCTCGACCTGGTCAGAAGTCAGGTACCGGTAGCTCTGTGGGGGTTCCACTCCCACGTCGCTTCGCAGGGCCTGAAGGGGCATGGATTGCTCCCAAGCGTCAGGGTGGGCGGCGCCAACAATGGCGGCTTCCGTTGTGCCATCGAGATACGTTGCCAACTCGCTCTCCCCGATGAGCAGTGCATGGGCGTGCTGGCCCCACACCTCACCGGTGTCGACCCGGGTCACATCTGTCAGAACAAACGTCCCGATGACGGCCCGGTCAGGTGAGCTGGAATAGACGAAGACTTTCGTCCCCGAGGACAGGAAGGGGAAGCGTCGACGGACCTCGGCGGTCTTCGTCCCAAGTAGCAGCGGGTGCGCGAATCGAGGCTTGACGGATAGGAGAACGGCGCGAGGGTTGCTAGTCGGATCAGTCATGCTTTTGGAGCTCCAGGACATCGTGGAAGAACGCGGCGGGCACCTCTCGAACGCTGATGAAGTTCCCTCGGACCTGATGGCGGTCTTTGATTACCCTGAGCTCACTCCGCCCGAGAGGTCGGGCCAGAAGTTCAGTGTCCTCGAAACGTACGACATGCACGTCAGGCTCGCCCTTTGCAGCCTGCTCGATGTGCTTGAGCGTGTACACACCCAGGTGCCCGAACCGGGAGTGAGCGTCGTTCACCGACAGGGTCGTCGATTCCACAAGCCGGGAAGTGAGGGCGAGCTGTCGGACGGCGTGCTTGTCGAGCGCGCTGACGTACCAAAGGATGCGGGATGGGGCGGCCAGCTGACGAAGACCACCTTGGGTGGAGCGGAAGTAGACATGTTCCCGTGACAGTCCGAGGCCTGGTTTTCGATCATTCACAAGCCCTGGCGGCCAAGCGAACAATCTTTCCGACCAGGCCGGTCGGATGGGGACCACGTAGCAGCTGGTGATGTCCTCCTTCACGATGAGGGGCCAAAAGCGTCGTTCAAGCATCGCAACATCGGACGCCGTCGGGCGCCGTCGGAACGTGACTCCGAGGGCGGACGCGGCCTCGTCGGCGTCGAGGACGTCGTCGATGAGGCGGGCGGCCGGGTGCGGGTCGTCGGTACTGAAGCCGTCGTCGTTGAGTGCGCTGGAAACGACGTCGCCGGCCCGATCATCCAAGATTCTGATGCAAGTCAGAGCTGATTTTCGTGCTTCACGGCGGAGATGCCTGGCCATCTGCAGGGCAATAGTGGTGCCTGTTTGCCCTCGAGCCACCCGAAGGAGCGGGACGTCGAGCGAACCGTCGGCCGTCTCCGTGGCAACGAGTGCCAGGTAGCGGCGCTTATGGTCCAAGAGAACAGCAGTCTCGGTCCGGTTGGCGATCAACGAACGCACAAGCCGCTGAAACTCGTGCGATTTCTCACCCATGGCGTAGGACTGGAATGCCAGCGCGAGGGCCTCCTCGGCAATCGAGGATGCCGCTTTCCAGATGAGGTCGGCGGACTCAAGTTCGCGAGAGTCGAAAGCGGGGACGTCGGTCTCGAGTCCGACCGCCACGACCAACTCGGAGGGTCGGACAAGACGCAGTTCGAGTTCGAGCTGGTCAAGGGCCGACTGCAAGTATGTGAGGACGTTGTGGTCCTGGGTGACGAAGTAGTCAGCGCCAGCGTGGACGGCATCGGCGAGGTGCTTGACGTCTTCTCGAAGGCTCGGGTCTCGCGCAAGCATCCGGGGCGGCACCCGCGCCAGGAGGGCACTCTCGATGGTGGTGTCGCCAGGTCGGGCTGTGCGGATACGGTCCAGGTCGGAGGTTTGCTTTCGCTGACGGTCTCGTTCTGCCTTGTCCTCCAGCCGGTTCAGTTCGTCATCGAACGCGGTAGTGACGGCGAAGTTGACCTGCTCGAGAAGCCATGGGCTTCTCAGGGCGAGAGCCTCATCTCGGTCAAGACGGTCGGCGGTGTCGCTGGAATAGAGGTCGGCGACAACGTTGGAGTCCAGGATCGCCAGGGGCAGTGCTGAGCTTTGGAGGGCGCTTTCGAAGAGGTCCGGTTCCCCTAGTTGACGGTTCCAGACGGTCAAGATCGATCCGCCGGCTTTTCGTCCGGGTTTCTCCGCCATGGCCGCCATGCCCAAGGAGCGCCAGAAGTCGTCGATGCCGTAATCGCGGCGGCAGGCAGCTTGCACGGCTCTCGCGCCCTGGTTCAGCTCGATTGCGAGGTCGACGAGATCGCGGGCGACGTTCTGCTTCCGGAAGCGTGGCGCGACGCAGACATGGACAAGTCTGATGCGTCCACGCGACGGTGAGTAAAGGACGTACCCGGCGAGCGTTCCGTCGGAGTCGACACTGACGAGAAGTCCACGGTGGTCTGCTGCGTTGCGAAACGCGGCGTCGGGCAGGAACCCTAGGGTCGCCTTGGCGCTTTTCGCAAGAGCGAGAACTTGCTGGAACCGTCTTTCAGCTTCCGGCTGGTCGCCACTCCATGCGTATGCCTCCGCTATGCGACCTTCCCCTCGCCGGTTATCTAAACACACGGCCTGTCCCCAGTCGTGTTACTTAGGAACGGGGAGGATGGCAGGTGCCACGTCGGCCGGCAGGGCTACCTCAGCTCTCAGCTAGCAGCGGCACCTCATCGAGGATTCGGCGCAAAAGAAGGCAGCCACACTGAGGACTCGCCCGTCGTTTCACCAAGGGACGTGAGATGCATGGCCGGGCCGCCCGAAGGTGTCGAGCGTCGTCAACGAGAGGGAACTCGCAGCCCGTCGGTTCTGACAGGCGTGGTCGAACACATGAAAAAGGGCCCCCAGACGGGGACCCTTTTTCTGAAGCTGAGTTTCGCGAACATACTGCTTGAGTTTCGCGAACAGCCCTTTGGCGGTACCGGTGGGATTTGAACCCACGGTGGAGTTAACCCCCACACATGTTTTCGAGACATGATCCTTCGGCCGCTCGGACACGGTACCGAGAAGGAGTTTAGTACATCCGGCGGCAGGGACGAAACCGGGGGATTGCTCGTCCACCGCACCGCGCCTCCTCGGGGTTGTGCACAGGGTGCACAGACGCCCGGCACGGGCATCGGGGCCCGGCGTAGCCTCGGCCCATGCCCTCACGCCACACCGTCACCGCCTTCCTCTCGGGCGTCGGCGTCACCCTCGCCACCACGGCCGCCGCCGGCGCCGGCATCAGCCGCTTCATGCAGCGCCGCAACGCGGCCGCCGCCGACCTGAACGCCTTGCTGCCCGTCCACTCCGCCTGGTGGCGCGACCGCTTCGACCGCAAGGGCAAGCTGCTCTACGTCGCGATGGGCGACTCCGCCGCCCAGGGCATCGGAGCCTCGAGCCCGGCCCGCAGCTACGTCGGCCGCCTCTCCGCGTACATGCGCCGCCAGAGCCACACCTCGCTGCGCGTCGTCAACCTCAGCGTCAGCGGCTCCACCACCTGGCTCTGCCGCAAAGACCAGCTGCCGAAGTTCGAGAAGTACGAACCCGACGTCGTCACCGTGGCCATCGGCGCCAACGACATCATCCAGTTCAACCCCGAGTCGTTCGAGAAGAACCTCCGCGTCATCTACGGCGCCCTGCCCTCACACGCCATCGTCGGCGACCTGCCCGCCATGTGGATTCCCGACCGCGAGAAGAAGCTCGTCGAGGCCAACGCCATCGTCCGCCGCGTCGCCGGCGAGTTCGGCCTCACCGTCGCCCCGCTCTACGAGACCACCCGCCGCCAGGGCTTCTTCCGCACCTACCGCAACTCGGCCGGAGACCTCTTCCACCCCAACGACCGCGGCTACCGCGTCTGGGCCTCGGCCTTCGAACCCGCCATCGCCGCCCGCCTCGCCCGCATCGCCGCCGACGAAGCCGCCACCACCCACGAGGCCCGCGAGGCCGAAGCCGTCGCGGCCCACACGGCCGCAGCAGCCGCGGCCCCGACTGCCGGCACCAGCAGCGACACCCCGACGACGGACACCGCAGGAGGCGCCACCACGTCCCCGACGGACGCCTCCGCCGATGTCGGGGGCGCCTCCTAGGCTGACGGCATGGCTCGCACCACCACTCCCCCGTTCCGCTGCACCGAGTGCGGGTGGACGTCGCTCAAGTGGGCCGGGCGCTGCGGCGAGTGCCAG
>Ga0265780_10001868_pt1 | contig 29142 bp, 30 predicted proteins | sample P1T30metagenome_FD_192432 | JGI IMG/M metagenome (GOLD analysis project Ga0265780, IMG submission 192432) | Plant litter microbial communities from East Loma Ridge, Irvine, California - P1 T30 | ecosystem: Environmental > Terrestrial > Plant litter > Unclassified | place: USA: California... | reverse complement strand
TCTTCGAGCTCGACTCGAAGGAGTGCGGGTCCTGCGACGGGTCCTCGAGGATGCTCGTGACGTCGACCTGGTCGCCGCCGACCGACTCGATGATCGAGCCGTAGACGTTCGTGGACGCGACGACCCGCACGGCGCCGTCCCCACTGGCGCTGTCCGAGCCGGACGAGGTGGCGCAGCCCGTCAGGACGAGGGCGGCGGCGCCGGCGACGAGCGGCAGGGCGAGGAGGCGGCGGTTCTGCATGGGGCGAGCGTAGGCGCTCGTGATAACGGTTGTCAAAACCAGTATCGACCAGCGGACGGACGGGAGGCGCGGTGCCAGCTGGCACCGTCCTCCCTCGCAGGCTCGGTCGGCGCGCCCCGCGCAACGCTTCGCGTTGCCGCTGAGCGGGGCGCGCCCGTCCGTCGCTTGGTCGCGTGAGCGATCAGGGCTTGGTGGCCGCGTCGATCGTGTTCTCGGAGATGGTGTCCTCCTCGCGCCCGGGCGTCCGCAGGTTCCACTTCTTGATCACGAAGCTGAACAGGAAGTAGTAGACGACGGCGTACGCCAGCCCGATCGGGATGAGCCAGATAGCCCCCTCCGCCTTGCCGAAGTTGAGGACGTAGTCGATCGCGCCGGCGGAGAAGGAGAAGCCGTCCCGGATGCCGAGGGCGTTGACCAGGGCGAGCGACGTCCCCGTGAGCACCGCGTGGATGACGTAGAGCGGGAACGCCACGAACATGAAGGAGTACTCGAGCGGCTCGGTGATGCCGGTCACGAAGGACGTCAGCGCGGCGGAGAGCATGATGCCGCCGACGACCTTGCGGTTGTGCGGCTTGGCGTTCCGCCAGATGGCGAGCGCACCAGCCGGCAGCGCGAACATCATGATCGGGAAGAAGCCGGTCTGGAAGATACCGGCCGCCGGGTCGCCCGCGAGGAAGCGCTGGATGTCGCCGTGGTACGACATGCCGTCGGCGGTGAAGCTGCCGAGCTGGAACCACGGGAAGAAGTTGAGCAGCTGGTGCAGGCCGATCGGGATGAGCATGCGGTTCGCGAACCCGAAGATGCCACCGCCGACGACGGCGTTGTCCGAGACGGCCTCACCGGCGGCGGTCAGCACGATGTCGAAGTAGCGGTAGACGAACGACATCAGGACGGCGATCACGAGACCGGCGGCCGCGGTCAGGATCGGGACGAGGCGGCGACCCGAGAAGAACCCGAGGAAGTCGGGCATCTTTGTCCGGTGGAAGCGCTGCCAGAGCCCGGCGGCGACGAGACCCATCACGATGCCGCCGAGGACCCCGTAGTTGATCATCTTCTGGCCACCGTTGGCGTCCTCGACGCCGGCCAGGACGATCGGCGACATGACCTTCCAGACCTCGAACATGACCATGTAGCCGACGACCGCGGCGAGTGCGGTGGTGCCGTCCGACTTCTTCGCCCACCCGATCGCGATGCCGACCGCGAAGAGCAGCGGCAGCCAGGTGAAGATCGCGTTGCCCGCAGCGCCGATGACGGACGCCCCCTGCTCGAAGCCGGGGATCGCGCCGAGCATGTCCGACTGCCCGAGGCGGTTCAGGATGCCCGCCGCCGGCATGACCGCGATCGGCAGCAGCAGACTCCGTCCGAGCCGCTGGGCGTTGGCGAAGAGCTTGGACTGCTTCTTCGGGGTCTTCTTCTCCGGCACGTCCGTGGCAGCAGCGGTGCTCATCGGAAGTTCCTCTCGTCGTCGGGTGGAGCTGTCGGGGTGGGTTGAGTCGTCCAGACCGCACCGGTACGCTCGGCGTGACGCCGTGCCGGTCCTGTCCGGTCATGACCAGTTCCGTAGTCTGATCCGTGGTCGTGCCCGTGTCAACCTGGTACGCGAACCCGTAACGAGGAGGAAACGATGGCCGACATCAAGGCAGCCGACATCATCGCCGCGCTCGGTGGCACCGACAACATCGAAGAGGTCGAGGGCTGCATCACGCGCCTCCGCGTCGAGGTCGAGGACGGCGACCTCGTGGACAAGGCCGCACTGCAGGCCGCGGGTGCGCAGGCCGTGGTCGGTGGCGGCACCGGCTGGCAGGTCATCGTCGGTCCGATCGCCGACAACCTCGCGCAGGACATCCAGGACGAGCTGTGACGGCGGTCCGCACCCCCTTCGCCGGCCCGGTCGTCGCGCTCGCCGACGTCCCGGACCCGGTGTTCTCCGGACAGCTGGTCGGCGCGGGCGTCGCCGTCGACCCGACCGGGGTCGAGGGAGCGGTGACGGCGGTGGCCCCGGTGGACGGGACGATCGTCAAGCTCCACCCGCACGCGTTCGCGCTGCAGGGCGCCGCGGGCACCGACGTCCTCGTGCACGTCGGCATCGACACCGTGAAGCTCGCGGGCGAGGGGTTCGAGCTCCTCGCGGCCGAGGGCGACGCCGTCACCGCTGGCGACCCCGTCGTCCGCTTCACCCCCTCGGCGATCTCGGCCGCCGGGTACTCCCCGGTGTGCCCGGTCGTGGTGCTCGGCAGCACGGCCGACTCCGTCGACCAGGGCGCCGTGGGCACGACCGTGCTCGACGGCGACACGCTCTACACCGTCTGACGGGCCCTCCGGCGCGGGGTGCGCCGGGGCACTTCACGCGCTCAGCGACACCTCACGGCCGGATGCGCGCGTGAGGTGTCGCTCAGCGCGTGAAGTCGCGCGCACCGGGTGCGCGGCGCACTACGCGACCGCCCGGGTCGCGGTGACCTCCATCTGCACCCGGTAGCGGTCCGACCGGTACCACGAGCGACTGTGCTCGACCGGACGGTCCCCCGCGTAGGACACCCGGTCGAACTCGAGGACCGGGGCACCAGTCCTCGTCCCGAGCAGCGTCGCGACGTCGTCCGCCGCGGGCTTCGCCGCCACGGTCTGCTGCGCGCGGTCGATCGGCAGCCCGTACACCGTCGCGGCGAGCGAGTACACCGAGCCGGACAGGTCGTGGTCGAGCAGGCCGGGGAAGGCCTCGGCCGAGAGCCAGGCGTCGTCGATCGACACCGGTGCGCCGTCCGCCATCCGCAGCCGCTTCAGGTGCAGCGCCGTGTCCGTCCCGCCGAGCCGGAGTGCGGCCGCGGTGTCCGCCGGCGGCACCCGCTCCTCGCGGACGAGCACGACCGTGGTCGGCACGTGCCCCAGGGCGCGCATCTCCTCGGTGAACGACGCCAGGTGCAGCGTCGACTGGACGGGGCGGTGCGCGACGAAGGTCCCCTTGCCGCGGACGCGTTCGAGGTAGCCCTCGTTGACGAGCTGGCCGAGCGCCTCGCGCACCGTGATCCGCGAGACGCCGTACTCGGCGATGAGCTGCCGCTCCGACGGGATCGCCGCCCCGGGCGTCAGCCGCGAGGTGACCAGGTCGAGGAGGATGCGCCGGAGCTGCTGGTGCTTCGGCTCGGCACCCTCGGTGATGCGGCTGGTCATGGCTTCCTCGCGCTCCCGTCGCTGGTCGTGCTGCTGGTCATGGGCGGACATGACCAGTTGCCATCACAGTAGCGATTCACTCTCCGAACGCCAACGCGCATGACAGGATGACGGCCGTGACCACCGTGGTGATCGTCGACGACGAGACGCTCGTCCGGTACGGCTTCGAGCTCATCCTCGGGGCCGCGCCGGACATCGACGTCGTGGCCACGACCAGGGACGTCGACGCCGTCCGGGTCATCCGCGAGCACGCCCCCGACGTCGTGCTCCTCGACGTCCGGATGCCCCGGGTGAACGGGCTCGACGTGCTCCGGGAGCTCCGCGGGCTCCCGGTCGCCCCTGCGGTGGCGATGCTCACCACGTTCGACACGGACGAGTACGTCGGCCGCGCGATGGAGCTCGGCGCGGCCGGCTTCCTGCTCAAGGACACCGACCCCGAGGCCCTCGCCGAGTACGTCCGCGTCCTCGCCCGCGGCGGCGTCGTGCTCGCGCCGGGCGTCGACCGGACGCGGCTCTTCGCCGCCCGGCCCCCGGTGACGGTCCCGCCGCTGAGCGACCGGGAGCACGCGGTCCTCCGCCTGGTCGCCGACGGCGCGAGCAACCCAGACATCGGGCAGCGCCTCGGGGTGAGCACCGGCACCGTCAAGGAGGACGTCCGGGCCCTCCTCGCCGCGTTCGGCGTCCCGACGCGCGTCCAGCTCGCGCTGCGCGCCGCACAGGCCGGACTGCTGGATGGCTGAGCCGGTGCCGGCCGCCCGCGTCCGCCGGGCGCTCACCGCGGCGGACGGGAGGCTCGACCGTCTCGTCGACGCCGGCCTGCGCTGGACCCGCGCCCACCCCGCACCGCGCTGGCTGGTGGACGGCGTCTTCATCGCCGCGGCCGTCGCGGACGCCGTGCTCGACATCTCCGGCGCCACGCAGCTCGAGACCTGGCTGTCGCTCCTCGCCGCGAGCGCGCTCGTGCTCCGTCGCCGACTCCCGGTCCTCGCGTTCGCGCTCACCATGCCCGGCCTGTTCGTCGGGTCGGCCGTCGTCGCCGCGAGCGTCGCGCTCTTCACCCTCGGCGAGCGCACCGAACGGCGGTGGCTCATGCTCCTCGCCGCACTCGTCCAGTTCGTCGGGTTCGGTGGCTTCGTCGGGCCGCCGCAAACGCTCGACGAGATCGTCGTGTCCGTCGTCTACGCCCTGATCTTCGCACTCGGGCCGCTCGCCGTCGGGCTCCTCGTCCGGACCCGTTCACGGCTCACCGAGCAGCTCGCCGAGGTGCACCGGGCCCGGGAGGACGAACGCCGACAGGCCGCGGCCGTGGCGCTGTCGCGCGAACGGGCCCTGCTCGCACGCGAGATGCACGACGTCGTGTCGCACCAGGTGACGCTCATCGCCGTGCAGGCGGGGGCGATGCAGGTGGCCGGACGGGACGAGGCGGAACGGGGCTTCGCCCGCACCATCCGGCAGCTGTGCGTCGTCACCCTGCAGGAGCTGCGCGAGATGGTCCAGGTGCTGCGCGCATCGGGCGGCACCGACCGCGAGATCGCCCCGCAGCCGGTGCTCGCCGACCTCCCCCGGCTGATCGACGAGTGCGGCCTGGAGACCACCAGCACCGTGGACCTGCCGGACACACTCGCCCAGCCGGTGCAGCGCGCCGTGTACCGGTTCGTGCAGGAGGGCCTGACGAACGTCCGGAAGCACGCGCCCGACGCCGCCGTGCGGGTGAGCGGGCGGATCCACGGCGATGTCGTGCTCGTCGACGTCGTCAACGGTCCGGCACGTTCGCCGCGACTCGAGCTGCCCGGGTCCGGCCTCGGTCTCATCGGCCTGCGCGAGCGGGCGTCGCTGCTCGGCGGAGCGCTCGAGGCGGGGCCGCTGCCGGACGACGGGTTCGCGCTGCACCTCCGTCTGCCGGTCGAGCACGTCGGTGCGCCGGCGGTCTGACCCCGGGTCATCCTCGGGGTGACCGGCACTGGCCGATCGGCCATCGTGGTTCACGCCGGGGAGCGATGACCGCGCGCCGCGCATCGGCTTCGATGACACCGTGGCACCCTCGTCCCCGCTCGTCCGGCTCCGTCGCGTCCCCGTCACCGTCGTCGCGGCGCTCTCCGCCGTCGCCGTCGCCGCGGTCCGCCCCGCCCACACCGAGCCGGACTTCCCCCACCACCCGCCGGTCGCCTGCCTCGCGCTCGTCGCCGTCGTGCTGACGACCGTGCTCGCCGAACGGTCCCTCGGCTCGGTCCGCACCCTCGTCATCGGGATCGGCGCCCCGCTGCTCGCCGTGCTCGCCACGCTCCTCACCGTGCAGATCGGCTCGGCGCTCGGCGAGGCCCACGCCACGGCCGCCGTCGGGGAGCCGCTCGCCGCGCCGTCCACCGTCGCCGCGGCGCTGCTCGGGGCCGCGTCCGCGACGATGCCGACGCAGCGCCGGTGGCGGACCCGTGCGGCCCTCTGGACGGTCGTGCTCACCCTCGTCCTCTTCGCCGGCCACGGCTCCGACCTCGCCCGCGCCCTGGCGACCCTGTCCGGGACCGCCGCCGGCGTCGTCGTGGTGCGCCGCGCCTCCCGGCCCGCCGGACCCAGCCGGGACGACCACCGGAACCCGCGCGCCCTCGTGGTCGCGATCCTGGTCGCGCTCGGCGCCGGGACCCTCGTGACCCTGGTCGTCCCCCGGCCGGACGGTGTGCTCTCGCCGTTCGCGGACGCGATGAGCGACCGGTCGGTCGTCGTGACGGGCGTGCTCCTGCTCTGCTCCGCGTGGCTCGTGCAGCGCGGCCGGCGGCTCGGCGTCCTCCTGGCGACGGCGGTCCTCGTCACGCTCACCGTCGTGCTCGCCGACGTCTTCCTCGTCGAGCCGATGACCGCCGACGCCGTGCAGTGGCGGGGCCTCGGACTCGACGCGGTCGAGTGGCAGGTCACGCTCCTCGGCGCGTGGCTCGTGCCCGCCGCCGTCCTCGTCGGGCTGCTCGCCCTGCGCGGTCGGCTCGTCCGGGCGCGGTTCCGCGCCGCCGGAGCTGCCGACGCCGCGCTCGTGGAGCTGCTCCGCGACGGCGACGCCGGCACCCTCGGCCACATGGGGACCTGGTCCGGCAACGCCACCTGGACCCACCCGCGCGGCATCGGGGCGGTCGCGTACCGCGTGTGCGGGGACGTGGCGCTCACCGTCTCCGACCCGGCGTGCGCCGCCGCCGACCGGGCCGAGGTGCTCGCGGCCTTCGCGGCGTCCTGCGAGCGGAACGGCTGGGTGCCGGCGTTCACGAGCGTGCACGAGCCGGTGCGCGAGATCCTCGCGGCGGAGGGCTGGACGGCCGTCCCGGTCGGCGTGGAGTGCGTCCTCGACGTCTCCGCGTTCGACCTCCGGGGGAAGCGGCGTCAGGACCTCCGGACCGCGTCGAACCGCGCCGACCGCGAGGGCGTCACCGACGAGTGGACGACCTTCGGGGCCCTCGACCCCGCCCGCCGTGCCGAGGTCGAGGCGATCTGCACCCGCTGGGCGGCGGACCGTCGGTTGCCGGAGATGGGCTTCACCCTCGGCGGCCTCCGCGAACTCGACGACCCCGCGGTGCGCCTCATGCTCGCCGTCGCCGCGGACGGCCACGTCACCGCCGTGACCAGCTGGCTGCCCGTGCACGAACGGGGTGCGCTGACCGGGTGGACCCTCGACGTGATGCGCCGGGGCGAGGACGGCATGCCCGGGGTGATGGAGTTCCTCATCGCCCGCACCGCCCTCCGTGCCCGCGAGGCCGGCCTCACCACGATCAGCCTCTCCGGGACGCCGCTCGCCGCGCACACCGACGCCGGGCCGCTGGTGACGCGCGGGTCGGTGCTCCTCGCCCGGCTGCTCGAGCCCGTGTACGGGTTCCGGTCGCTGCAGCGGTTCAAGGAGAAGTTCGGCGCCCGGCACGAGCCGCTGTGGCTGGTCGTGCCGACGCCGCTGCACGTGCCGCGGGTGACGCGGGCGCTCGCACGCGCCTACGTGCCCGGCCTCCGCCCGAAGCACCTGTGGGCGCTGCGGCAGGCGCACCGGTCGGCCGCGACGGGCAGCCGGTCGTGAACGGCGTGGAGTGGCTGCTCGCGACGCAGCTCCAGGCGCCGTCGACGCTCGTCCCCGCGGACACGGCGTTCGCCGTGCTCGGCGTGCTCGTGCTGCTGCCGGCGCTGCCGCTCGGCCGTGGTCGGCGGGGTGGCCCGGCGGGCCCCCGGTCCCCGGGGGCGTGGCGTGCGGTCGCGGTCCGTGCCGGGGTCGCCGCCGGCGCCGCGGTCGCGGTCCTCGTCGCGTGCTGGGTGGTCAGCGACGTGCTCGACCTGTTCGGCGTCGCGCTCAGCCCGGTCACCCGGATGTGGCTCGCCGTCGCCGGGGCCGCACTCGGCCTCGCCGTGACCGGGATCGTGCAGGGCGGCCACGGCCGGCGCGTGCTCGCGGTGCTGCTCGTCCCGACGGCGCTGCTCGTCCCCGCGCTCGGCGTCAACGTGGAGTTCGCGAAGTACCCGACGCTCGGGACCGTCGTGCAGACGAACCCGTACCCGGCGCTCGACCTCGACGCCGCCCCCGCGCCTGCGATGCCCACCACCGGGGCGGTCCGCACGGTGGACATCCCCGGGGTCCGCTCCGGATTCCCCGCCAGACCCGCCGTGGTCTACCTGCCGCCGGCCGCGCTCGTCCGCGACCCGGCGCCGCTGCCCGTGGTCCTCGCGTTCTCCGGGCAGCCCGGGGCACCGTCCGACATGTTCACCGCCGGACGGATGGCCGGCCCGCTCGACGCCTACGGCGCCCGGCACGGCGGCCGCGCGCCGATCGTCGTCGCGGTCGACCAGCTCTCCGAGCCCGGCCGGAACACCATGTGCGTCGACTCCCGCCTCGGCGACGCCGCCACCTACGTCACGCAGGACGTGCCGGACTGGCTCCGGAGCCACCTCCCGGTGACGACCGACCGCCGCGGCTGGGGCCTCGTCGGCTTCTCGCAGGGGGCGACCTGCGCCATGCAGTTCCTCACCGGCCAGCCGCGGTCCTTCGGCGCCGCGCTCGCCATCTCCAGCGAACTGCAACCCATCGACCAGAACCCGCAGCACAGCGCCGACCAGGCCTTCCGCGGCTCGCTCCGGGAGTGGCGGGCGGCGGCCCCGATCGCGCAGATGCGGGAGAACGGTCTCGACCGGCACGCGCTGTGGCTCACCGCCGGCTCGTCCGACCGCGCGTTCACGGTGAACGCCCGACGCCTGGGCGCAGCGGCCCGAGCGGCGGGGGCGACCACCACCGTCGCCCTCGCCCCGGGCAGCGGTCACGACTGGAACACGGTCCAGTGGTCGCTCCGCACCGAGCTGCCGCACCTGGCCGACGCGCTGGCCGACGCACTGTCCGACGCCGGACCGGGAGCACCGCGGTGACGCTCCGGGCGTCCGGCGTCGTCGGGGTGGTGGTGGTCGTCGCCGTGGCGGTGCTCACCGTCGGGCCGACGCACGCGGCACCGGCGGTCGGCGTGCTCCTCGCCCTGTGCGTGTTGGCGGTCGCTGCGCTGTGCCCGCCCGACGACGCCGCAGTTCCGCGCGCCGGCGGCGGCACGGTGCCCCGCTCGGGTGGTGGCGCGCTCCCCCGGGCCGGCGGTTCAGGCGTTGGCGACGAGCCAGGCCCGCTCCGCCCCTGACAGCGCCCGGTCCGACCACACCTGCCGCTCGACACCGGCGGGCAGGGGCGTCGCCGTCGAGCCCTGCCAGACCAGTGAGAGCCCGGCCTTCGCCAGCACCGCCGCCGATGCGGGGTTGCTCGTCAGGACCCGTCCGGTCACCGCCACACCGGGGGCGATCTGCGCCGCTGCCTCGACCGCCGCACGGGCGATCTCGGTCGCGAAGCCACGACCCCAGACGTCCGGGGCGAGCCGGTAGCCGAGGTTCCACACCCCCGCCGCGGTCATGTCGACCCCGCCGAGGCCGACGAACGATCCGTCGGCGGCGACGCGCACGGCCCACGAGGCCAGCCCGTGCCGTGCCCGGCCACCGATCTTGCGCTGCACCAGGTCGACGGTCGAGGACCGAACCAGGTGACGGCCGGACGGCAGGTGGCTCCACGTGCGCGGGTCCGAGAAGACCCCGTGCACGTCGTCGATCTCCGACGGGGTGACCGGCCGGAGCAGGAGTCGATCCGTTCGGATCTCCTGCGTGGGCGTCAGGAGCTGGTGGACCATGCACCGATCATGCCGCCGACCGCCGACATCACGGTGAACACCACGCGACTTCCGCGCAACCCGGCAGCGCACGGGTTGCGGATCATCGGTGTTTCAGGTTTCGCGTTTTTTTACTGTACAGTGAAGAAGTGCTCCGACATGAAAAGGAAGCGCGAGCCGCACTGCGAGCAGTACTCCCGGCAGGCTCGATCATGCTGCGCGAAGCTGGCGATGGCTTGCACGCAACACTGCCCGACGGTTCTCAGCGTCGCGTGACCGTCTGTTGGGCAGGCCACGGCTACCCACGGGATGTCGAGCGGACCCTGGCGAGCGAGGCCGTGACGAACGCTCTCGCAGCCGACGACCTCGTCGTCTTCGTTGCCCACAGCTTCTCGGAGGGGGCCCGGCGACTCCTCCGGTCACGAGGGCTCTCGTGGACCGGGCTCGACGGATCCGCTGAGCTCCGCTTGGGAACGGTTTGGGTGGACCGTGACGGGAACGGCGGCCGTCGGGTGACGCGTCCCCCGACGATCGGTTGGACGAGAGCTCGTGCTGACGTCGCCGAGGCCCTCCTCGCGATCCTCGCGAAGCGCGATCACGAGTCGCCGGAGGCGCTCGACGTGCCCGAGGTCGAGGCCCTTGCGACGCTCGCTGGTCGCTCGCTCGGCACGGTCGCGAACACGTTCGCATTCCTCGATGCCCAGAAGTGGACCGTAGGGAGCCGACGTGCTCGCAGTCGCGCCCTGGCGCAGCCCACGGCGTTCTTCGACTCCTGGGCGGCGTGGGATTCGGAACAGCACCGCCGCTTCGACGGCTTCCACTCCATCCACCGTGACCCCGCACGCATCGTCCAGGAGCTCATCGGTTCGTTCGGAACGACGCTCGTCCTGACCGGGGCAGCCGCGAGTGAGCTGGTCCGACCGACCCTGACCGGCGGGCACGTGGTCACCGCGTACGTGGAGACGGCGGACGGATGGCCGGGCATCGAGGCGTCGACACGCGACGCCGGGATGATCCCGGCGGCCGCGCCCCGTGTCCGTCTGGCCCCCGCTCCTCCGGTGGTGGCGCGTACGACGAGCGTCGTCGACGGCTCGCGGGTGACGTCCCCGGCACGAACGTACGCGGACATGCTCGCGGGGTCAGAACGAGAACGGGAGGCAGCTGAGGCGTACCGTGCATCCACTCTGGGCTGGCTCGCATGAGCGCGGGACCATCGAGAAGTCGCGACGCGCGAGCGCTCGCCGAGATCGCCTACGCGGACCTCCTGCAGGCAGTGGGGTCGAATCGGTCGCACCTCGTCCTCATCGGGGGACTCGTGCCGGAGCACCTCGTCGAATCCGACGAACCGCATCAGGGAACGAACGACGTCGACGTCCTGCTCGACATCGGTCTGGTCTACGACCGTGACGACCTCGACTTCGGCTGGCTCGAGGAGGCCCTGTACTCGGCAGGCTTCGTCACTGCAACGCCGAACACCGGATGGCGGTGGGTGAAGGACGTCCACGGCTTTCCCGTCGTGGTCGAGTTCCTGGTGGATGTCCAAGACAGCGCCGAGCAGGAGATCGCGCTCCCGGGGGCGGCGACACTCGGAGCCAAGAACGTCCGTGGACCGAGCCCCGCACTGCGTGACATCCGGCACGCCGTCGTCGGTGGGCAGGCTGCAGCAGTGGCGGGGCTCGGCGGGTACCTCGCCGCGAAAGGAGCGAGCGCCTACTACCGCCGCGCGGACAAGGACCTCTACGACTTCGCCTGGGTGCTGGTCGCGGACCTCCGCGCCGGGTCCGGCAACGCTGCGACCGAGGTGATGCGCGTCATCGACCCATCGGCAGAACGGGACAGGGCGGACGCGATCTTGTCCGTCTGCCATCTCTTCGATGCTCCGGCTGCGGACGGCCCCCGCGTGTTCGCGGAGCTGTCGCAAGCAGCCGGAGCCGATGAGAGCCGAGAGAGCCTTGCCCTCGACGCAGTCGTCGCGGTCGCCCACTTCAAGGCCGCATTCGCCGACGAACTTGCACGAGCGCGGTCCGGCACGTCCGACCCCGACGGGCGCAGCGCTTAGTCGAGCAGTAGCGCGGGCTCCTCGAGCACCGATGCGACGTCGTGCACGAACCGCGAGGCGACGTCGCCGTCGACGACCCGGTGGTCGAACGAGGCGCCGATGGTGGTCACCATGCGCGAGCGCACCTCGCCGTCCACGACCCACGGCTTCGGCTTGATCGTGCCCATCGCGACGATCGCGACCTCGCCCGGGTTCAGGATCGGCGTGCCGGTGTCCATGCCGAACACCCCGATGTTCGTGATCGTCACGGTGCCGTCGGCCATCTGCTGCGGGGTCGTCTTGCCGTCGCGCGCCGTGATGGTGAGCTCCTCGAGCGCCCGCGCGAGCTCGAGGAGCGACATGTCCTGCGAGTCCTTGATGTTCGGCACGATGAGCCCACGCGGTGTCGCGGCCGCGATGCCGAGGTTGACGAAGTGGTGCACGATGATCTCGCGGTCCGTCCACGTCGAGTTCACCGACCGGTTGCGGCGCACCGCCCAGATCACGGCCTTCGCGACGACGAGCAGCGGCGACACCTTCACGCCGGCGAACGTCGGCGACTCCTTGAGCCGCTTGACGAACTCCATCGTGCGCGTCGCGTCGACGTCGACGAACAGGGACACGTGCGGCGCGGTGAACTTCGACGTGGTCATCGCGGTGGCGATCGCCTTGCGGACGCCCTTCACCGGGATGGTCTCGCTGCGCACGTCGCCCCACTCGGGGGTCTCGATGTTCCGGAAGACGCTCGCCTGCTTCGCGTGGCGGATCACGTCGTCGCGGGTGACCTCGCCCGCGAGCCCGGTCGCGACCACCTCGGTCAGGTCGACGCCGAGGTCCTTCGCGAGCTTCCGGATCGGCGGCTTCGCGAGCACGTTCGCGGCACCCGTCTGCTTCCGCGCCGGACGCGCGCCCTGCTCCGTGATGGCGCGGGCCGTCGCGTCCTCGCCGGGGTCCGATGCGGCCTCGGCCGCCGCGGCGGCGTCCGCGCTGGAGGCACGGCTCGCCTCCGCCGCGAGTGCTGCGGCCCGGCGGGCGCCCGGCCTGCGGCGGGACGGGGACGTCGTCGCGGAGCCGTAGCCGACGAGGACGGCACCGGAGGACTCGTCCGTGCCCACGACGCCGGCGTCGACGGCCACCGGCTGCGCCGGTGCGGCGGCAGCGGCCGGGGCGGGAGCGGCGGCCGGGGCCGGCGGGGTCGGCTGGACCGCGGTCTGCTGCACCGGGGTCTGCTGCGCAGGGGTCTGCTGCACCGGGGTCTGCTGCACTGCGGTCTGCTGCACCGGAGTGGGCGCGCCGGGGGCCTGCGCGACCGGAGCGGGGGCGGCAGGCGGGGTGGCGGCGACGTCGGGCGAGGCCGGGACGCCGTCGGCGACCGGAGCAGCGCCTCCAGGCTGTCCGCTCGCCGCGACCGGCGCGTCGGAGTCAACCCGGATGATCGGCTTGCCGACCTCGACGGTGTCGCCCTCGGACACGAGCAGCCCCGTGACGGTGCCCGCGAACGGCGAGGGCAGCTCGACCAGCGACTTGGCCGTCTCGATCTCGACCAGGACCTGGTCGACGGCGATCTCGTCACCGATCGCGACGCGCCACTGCACGATCTCGGCCTCGGTGAGGCCTTCGCCCACGTCGGGCAGGGGGAATTCGGCGGCTGACATCGTGCCTCCTTGTCGGTCCTCATCCTTGGCCGGGCCGACGGATGAGGTCAAGAAATCTGAACTTCAGTAGGCGAGTGCGCGGTCGACGGCCTCGAGGACGCGGTCGGCGTCCGGGAGGTGCAGGTGCTCGAGCTTCGACACCGGGAACGGCACGTCGAAACCGGACACCCGCAGCGGCGGCGCCTGCAGCGTGTAGAACGCCTTCTCGGCGACCGTCGCGGCGATCTCGCTGCCGACGCTGACGAAGCCGTTGGCCTCCTGCGCGATGACGAGCCGGCCGGTCTTCCGGACCGAGGCGAGCAGCGGCTCCCAGTCGATCGGCGAGATCGAACGGAGGTCGATGACCTCGCAGCTCGTGCCCTCCGACTCCGCGATGTCGGCCGCCTGCATGAGCGTGGCGACCATCGCGCCGTGGCCGACGAGGGTGACCTCGGTGCCGGTGCGGGCGACGCGGCTGGTGTGCATCGGCACGTGCCCGTCCACCAGGTCGACCTGACCCTTCGGCCAGTAGCGCGACTTCGGCTCGAGGAACACGACCGGGTCCTTCGAGGCGATCGCCTCCTGGATCATCCAGTACGCGTCGTTCGGCGTGCTCGGGCTCACCACGCGCAGGCCGGGGGTGTGCGCGAAGTACGCCTCCGGGGACTCCTGGTGGTGCTCCACGGCGCCGATGTGCCCGCCGTACGGGATGCGGATGACGACCGGCAGCGACATGTGCGCCGGGAGCCGGTTCGCCATCTTCGCGAGCTGCGAGGTGATCTGGTCGAAGCCCGGCCACACGAACCCGTCGAACTGGATCTCGACGACCGGGCGGTAGCCGCGCAGGGCCAGCCCGATCGCGGTGCCGATGATCCCGGACTCGGCGAGCGGGGTGTCCCGGACGCGCTCGGCGCCGAAGCGCTCCTGCAGGCCCTCGGTGATGCGGAAGACGCCGCCGAGACGACCGATGTCCTCGCCCATGAGCAGGACCTTGTCGTCGGCCGCCATCGCCGCGGCGAGACCGGCGTTCAGCGCCTTCGCCATCGGCAGGGTCGGGGTGGGGTCGCTCGGGACCTCGCCGGCACCGGGGTGGGCGCGCAGCGTGTAGTCGAAGAGCTGTTCGGTGGTGCTCATGCGTGGGCGCCCCCTTCGAAGCCGGCCTCGTACTGCTGGAGCCAGGCCTTCTGCTCGGCGATCAACGGATGCGGCTCGCGGTACACGTTGTCGAACATGACGTCGGCCGACGGCGGGGTCATCGCCACGGTGCGGCGGCGGACGTCGGCGGCGATGTCCTCGCCCTCCGCGTCGAACGCCGCGAGCTGCTCGTCGGTGACGCCACGGCTGCGGAGGTACGCGGCCGAGCGGGCGATCGGGTCGCGCTCCACCCACGACGCGAGCTCGTCGTCGAGGCGGTAGCGGGTCGGGTCGTCGGAGCTGGTGTGCGCGCCGATGCGGTAGGTCTCCGCCTCCACGAACGCCGGCCCCTGCCCGCTGCGGGCGTGCTCGGTCGCCACGACGGACGCGGTGTACGACGCGAGGAGGTCGTTGCCGTCGACACGGACCGAGGGGATGCCGAAGCCGCGCGGCCGCTCCACCAGCGGAGTCGGCGACTGCACCGACACCGGCACCGAGATCGCCCAGTGGTTGTTCTGCAGGAAGAAGACGACCGGCGCCTGCGTCGAGGCCGCGAACACGAAGGCCTCGTTGACGTCGCCCTGGCTCGTCGCGCCGTCGCCGAAGTAGACGATCGTGCACGCGTCGACGTCGGGGTCGCCCGTGCCCACCGCGCCGTCGAGCTTCTGGCCGAGGGCGTAGCCGGTCGCGTGCAGGGTCTGCGAGCCGATGACGAGGGTCGAGATGTGCGTGTTGCCGCGCTCGTCCGGGTCCCAGCCGCCGTGCGTCTGGCCGCGGTACATCGCGATGATCTCCATCGGCTCGACGCCGCGGTGCATCGTCACGGCGTGCTCGCGGTACGACGGGAAGACGTGGTCCTGCGCCCGGAGCGCGAACACCGAACCGACCTGCGCGGCCTCCTGCCCGTGGCTCGGCACCCAGAGACCGAGCTGCCCGGTGCGCTGCAGGTTGTGGCCCGCGTGGTCGAACCGGCGCGTGAGCACCATCCGGCGGTGCATCGCCAGGAGGGTCTCGTCGGGGATCGCCCGGGCCGCTGCGGCGTACTCGGCGTTCTCGTCGGTCTCCACGAACCGGCCCTCGGGGTCGAGGAGCCGGACGGTGGTCGTCGCGGGGGCCGCGGCGTGGAATGACATGCGGGCCAGCGTAGCGGCAGCGCCTAGCCCGCCGCCTGGAGGTCCCCCACAAGCGACCGCGCCGTTTCGAGGAGCGTTTCCACAGCCTCGTGCTCGCCGATCGAGATGCGGATCCCCTCGGTCCCGAAGGCCCGGACGATGATGCCCGCGTGCTCGAAGCGCTCCGCCGCGTGCGCGGTCACCTCGCCCGTGGGCAGCCACACGAAGTTGCCCTGCGCGTCCGGGACGTCCCAGCCCTGGTCGCGCAGCGCGGCCACGATCCGGTCCCGGCTCGCGGCGAGCTCGGCCACCCGGTCGAGCAGCTCGCTCTCGCGCTCCAGGCTCGCCAGCGCCGCCGCCTGCCCCTGCGCCGTGACCGACAGCGGGATCGCACAGGCGCGTACGGCGTCGAGCACGTACGCCGGGCCGAGGGCGTAGCCGACGCGGAGCCCGGCGAGGCCGTACGCCTTCGAGAAGGTGCGGAGGACGACCAGGTTCGGGTACTGCTCGAGGAGCGGCGCACCGCGGACCGCGGTCGGCTCGGTGACGAACTCGGCGTACGCCTCGTCGAGGACCACGAGCACGGTGGACGGCACCCGGGCCATGAACGCGTCGAACTCCGCGCCGGTCACGACGGGACCGGTCGGGTTGCTCGGCGTGCACACGATCACCATCCGGGTCCGCTCCGTGACGGCGTCGGCCATGGCGTCGAGGTCGTGGCCGCCGTCCGGCCGGTTCGGCACCTGCACGCTCGTCGCGCCGGCGACCGTGACCACCCCGGGGTAGGCCTCGAAGGACCGCCACGCGTACACGACCTCGTCCCCGGGGCCGCTCGTCGCCTTCGCGAGCTCGTGCAGGATCGCGACGCTGCCGGGGGCGACGTGCACCTCGTCGACGGTGACGCCGAACCGGTTCGCGAGCACCGCGCGGACGGCGAGGGCGGAGGCGTCCGGGTAGCGGTTGAACGCCGTCTGCGCCCGCACGGCGTCGACGACGCCGGGGAGCGGCGGGAACGGGTTCTCGTTGCTCGAGAGCTTGAAGGCGTCGGCGGCGGCCTGACGGCCCTGCTTGTACGCGGGGAGCACCGCGATCTCGGGTCGGATGTGCACGCGCTCGTCAGTCACGGGCCCAGCGTAACCGCGGGCAGGACCGCGATGCCGTGCCCATCCGTGCGTCGGATGTGCACGCGCTCGTCAGTCACGGGCCCAGGCTACCGGCACCCGCGCGGGCGCCGACGGGCATCATGAGGGCATGCGATTCCTCGTCCGCCTCGTCGTCAACGCCGTCGCGCTCTGGCTCACCACCCTCATCGTCAGCGGCGTGGCCGTCACCCCGTTCGGTTCGGGCGACACCACCGCGACCGTGCTCACCTTCCTGCTCGTGGCGTTCGTGTTCGGTCTCGTGAACGCGGTGATCGGGACGCTCATCCGGATCGTGGCGTTCCCGCTGTACATCCTCACCCTCGGCCTCATCTCCCTCATCGTGAACGCGGTGCTGCTCCTCATCGTCGCCGGCATCTCGCAGACGATCGGGTTCGGGCTGCAGGTGGAGTCGTTCGGCTGGGGCATCGTCGGCGCGTTCGTGCTCGCCGTGTTCTCCTGGCTGATCGGGCTCCTCGTCCGCCCGGTGCTGCGCCGACCCCGCGCGTGACGCGCGGCGTCGACGCGACGCGGGCCGTGCCTCCAGGCCGGGAGCCCTTCGCGGACGTCACCCGGCTGCGCCATGATGAGCACATGACCCCGGACGCCGACGCACCGTTCCGCGTCTCGTTCGTCTGCAGCGGCAACATCTGCCGCTCCCCCATGGCCGGCATCGTGTTCGCGCAGATCGCCGCGGACGCCGGCATGTCCGACCGCTTCCAGGTCGAGTCCGCCGGCACCGGGGACTGGCACGTCGGCGAACCCGCCGACGAGCGGACGATCGCAGCGCTCGCAGCGCGCGGATACGATGGCAGCAGGCATCGCGCCCGCCAGTTCGACCCGGACCGGTTCCCGGACCTCGACCTGGTGGTCGCACTCGACCGCTCCCACGAACGCGTCCTGCGTTCGTGGGCACCGACCATGGACGACGCCGCCAAGGTGACGCTCCTGCTGCGGTACGACGACGCCTGGCCCCAGCAGACCGACGTGCCGGACCCGTACTACGCGGACCGGCACGAGTTCGACCGAGTGCTCTCGACCGTCGAGCGGGCCTGCCGGGCGCTCTTCCGCCAACTCGAGCCGGCAGTCCGTCAGGGAGCCCCATGACCCCCCTTCCCCCGCAGCCGATCAGCCCGCTCGACGGGCGCTACTACCCGATCGTGCACACGGTGGGCGAGCACCTCTCCGAGGCCGGTCTCAACCGCGCGCGCATCGTGGTCGAGGTCGAGTGGCTCATCTTCCTGACCGACCACGCGATGTTCACCACGTCGCCGCTCAGCGTCGACGACAAGGCCGCGCTGCGGCGGGTCGCGGAGACCTTCGGCCAGGAGCAGATCGCGGAGCTCGCCGACATCGAGGCGACCACCCGGCACGACGTGAAGGCGGTCGAGTACTTCGTGCGCCGGCGTCTGTCCGAGCTCGGGCTCGACGCGATCGCCGAGCTGACGCACTTCGCCTGCACGAGCGAGGACGTGAACAACCTGTCGTACGCCCTCACCGTGCGCGACACCGTCGACCAGGTCTGGCTGCCGGCCTTCCGCGCCGTCCTCGCCGCACTCCGTGCGCTGGCCGACGAGCTGCGCGCCGTGCCGATGCTGTCGCACACCCACGGGCAGCCGGCGACGCCGACGACGCTCGGCAAGGAGCTCGCGGTCGTCGTCTACCGCCTCGAGCGCGTCCTCGCCCAGATCGAGGGCGGCGAGTACCTCGGCAAGTTCTCCGGCGCGACCGGGACCTTCTCCGCGCACCTCGCGGCCGACCCGGAGGCCGACTGGCCGGCGCTGTCGAAGGAGTTCGTCGCGGGCCTCGGCCTCACGTGGAACCCGCTCACCACGCAGATCGAGTCGCACGACTGGCAGGCCGAGCTGTACGACCGGGTCCGGCACGCCAACCGGATCCTGCACAACCTCGCGACCGACGTGTGGACCTACATCTCGATGGGGTACTTCACGCAGATCCCGGTCGCCGGCGCCACCGGCTCGTCGACGATGCCGCACAAGATCAACCCGATCCGCTTCGAGAACGCCGAGGCGAACCTGGAGCTCTCGTCGGCGCTGTTCTCGACGCTGTCGGAGACCCTCGTCACCTCCCGTCTGCAGCGCGACCTGACGGACTCGACCACGCAGCGCAACATCGGCGTGGCGTTCGGGCACTCGCTGCTCGCGCTCGACAACCTGCGGCGCGGGCTCGGCGAGATCGCGGTGAACGAGACCCGGCTGGCCGAGGACCTCGACCACAACTGGGAGGTCCTGGGCGAGGCGATCCAGACCGTCATCCGCGCCGAGGTCACCGCCGGGCAGTCGAACATCGAGGACCCGTACGCGATGCTCAAGGAGCTCACCCGCGGCAAGCGCATCGGGCAGGCCGAGCTCGTCGCGTTCGTGAACGGGCTCGACATCTCGTCCGGCGCGAAGGCCCGGCTGACGAACCTGACGCCGGCGACGTACACCGGGTTGGCGGACGAACTGGTCGACCGCCTGGACGTCTGACCGCGCTGACGGCCTCCGCGCGCTGACGACCTCCCCGCGCCTGTCGACCTCCCCGCGCTCCCCGCGCCTGTCGGCCTCCCCGCGCTGTCACTGAGCAGAAATCGTCGGGTCCTGCACCGGGACCCGACGATTTCTGCTCACCGACGGAGGCGGCGGACGGGCACGGGGCGGCGGGCAGGCACGGGGCGGCGGCCCGGCCTGGAGGCGCGGTGCGGACCGCCGCGGACCGCACCGCCTCAGGTGGTGACGTCGCGCCTCGGCGACCGGGCCCGCTGGTGCTACCGCGTCGCATGCGGGACGATCGTGCGGTGCTCTTCCGCGACCGCATCCTCGCCCTCGTCGTCGCCGTCGCCTGGGGGCTGAACTTCCCCGCCACCGCGATCGCGCTCGACCACTGGCCGCCGTTCCTGCTCGCGGCCGTGCGGTTCACGCTCCTCGCCGTCCCGACGCTGCTGTTCGTGCCACGGCCGAAGGTGCCGTTCCGGTGGATCGTGCTCGTCGGTGCGACGCTCGGCGTGCTGCAGTTCGCGTTCCTCTACCTCGGCATGGCCGCCGGGATGCCGTCGGGGCTCGCCTCGCTGGTGATCCAGGCGTCGGCGCCGTTCACGGTCGTGCTCGCCGGGGTGCTCCTCCGCGAGCGCCTGACCACCCGACAGGCCGTCGGCGTCGGCATCGCCGTCGCGGCCCTCGGCGTGATCGCGGTGCACCGGGCGCAGACGGCCGCGCTGCTGCCGGTCGTGCTCGTGCTGTGCGGCGCGCTCGGGTGGGCGCTGGGCAACGTCGCGACGCGGCGGACCGGGCCGGTGAACCCGCTGCACCTGACGCTCTGGTGGGCGGTGGTGCCGCCGGTGCCGATGTTCGCGCTCTCCCTGCTGGTCGAGGGACCCGCGCGGGTCGGGCAGGCCTTCGGCAGCGCGCTCACGCTCGAGGCGCTGCCCGCGGACCTCGGCGTGCTCTACATCGTGCTGGCGGCGAGCGTGGTCGGGTACGGCATCTGGTCCCGCCTGATGGGGAAGTACCCGTCGAGCACGGTGGCGCCCTTCTCGATGCTCGTGCCGGTCGTCGGGGTGCTCGCCTCGTGGATCGCGTTCGCGGAGGTCCCGGACCTGGTCGAGGTCGTCGCGGGCGCGGTCGTCGTCGCCGCGGTGCTCTGGTCGTCGCGTCCACCCCGGGCGGTGCCGGCAGCGCCGTCCCCGCCCGACGCCGGGACGCCGCGCCGTCGTCGGGACGCCGCGGGATCGGGCGGCGTCCCGGCCGACGAGGGGCGTCCCGCCGAGCGTGACCACGCCCCGACGGCGGACACGCCGGTCAGCCCCGGTGCTGGCGGCGCTCCGCGATGATCCCCGCCAGCGCGCCGCGCAGGTGCGGGTGCCGGAACTCGTAGCCGGCCTCGACCAGCCGCGTCGGCACCACCCACCGGCTCTTCAGCACGAGTTCCGTCTCCGTCCGGATGGCGAACGACCCGAGCTCGAGCATCCACCGCCACGTCGGCAGTCCGAACCGGCGACCGACGGCGTCGCGGATGGTCGCCATGACCGTGCGGTTGTCGGAGGGGTTCGGGCTCGAGACGTTGACGGGGCCGGCGATGTCGTCGTGGTCGCGGACGAACCGGATCGCCCCGTGGACGTCGTCGATGTGCACCCAGCTGAACCGCTGTCGTCCCCGGGTGTGCCGGTCGTGGTGGTAGGTGCCCGCCCGCAGCCGGGAGCGCGTCAGGAACCACGCGCCGTCGATCTGCGGTCCGCCGAGTCCCGCCTTCGCGAGCCGGAGGAGCGGCACCAGTGCGCTGCCGTCGCCGAACACGATCGCCATCCGGAGCGCGACACGACGCGTGTGCGGCAGGTCTGCGGTGAACAGGGCGTCCTCCCACGCCTTCGCCACGGAGACCGAGAACCCCTCGCCGAGCTCACCCGTCGCCTCGTCCTGCGGGCGGTCGTCGGCGTGCCGGTAGATCGTGGCCGTCGACGCGTTCACCCAGAGCGGCGGCGGGTGCTCGGCCGTGCGGATCGCCTCGGCCAGCTCGAGCGTCGTGTCGACGCGGGAGCGCAGGATCTCCGCACGGTTCCGCCTCCCGTACCGGCAGTTCACGCTCTTGCCGGCCATGTTCACCACGATCGCCGCGCCGTCGACGAGCGCACGGATGCGCATCGTGTTGCCCCAGACCGCGTCCCCGCTGCGCCCGACCGTGACCACCCGGTACCCCTCCGCCCGGAAGGCGTCCTGCAGGTACCGCCCGACGAAGCCGCTCGCTCCCGCGATCACGGCCCTCGGCTGCTCCTCGACCATCAACGTCCCCCTTCTGGACCGGCATCGGGCACGACGGCGTACCGGAACGCCCCCTCGTACCGGTACAGCGTGCCGACCAGCGGCGCCGAGAGCACCAGGGACACGCGCTGCAGGTCCGCTTCGTCATCGAATCGTTCCACGAGCACCACGGCGACCGGGAGGCGCCACCCCCGTCCCAGCGCACGGAACGTCACGCGCGTGGACACCATGCGCAACGCTCCCGCGTCCGGTCCGTCCTCGTCGACGTCCACGTGCAGCCGTGCGCTCAGCCGTCCCCGGTGGCCGAGGTGGTCGAGGAGACCCACCGGCTCGGCGGTGATCGCGTCGACCATCGTCCGGTCGCCGGAGCGGAAGCGGAAGGTGCGGTGCGCGCGCACCGCGACCAGCCCCGCGGCGCCGGGGCCCGGGCGCGCGGTGGCGACCGGCGTGCCAGGGGTGCACCGCGCCTCCCGTCCGACGGGGCCGCGACCGACGCGGGCCGGCCGGTTCTCGACCGTGAAGGGGACGTCCCGTTCCCAGACCGGGAACACGACCCCGTCCCGGGCCAGCCGGGCCAGGACCGGCCACAGCCAGCGGCGGGGCGTGCCGACCACGTCGAAGACGCCCTCGCCGCGGCCGACGTGACCGGGCGGGATCGGCCCGAAGTACGTCCGCAGCCGGGGGTGGAGCCGCGCCAGGACGTGCGGCGGCGCGCTCAGTTCGTAGGGCGACCGGGTCACGTCCCCGATCCTGGCACGACGTCGGCTCCGCTCCCTACGATGGACGGCATGGGACACGACCACGGACACGCGCAGGGGCATGCCTCCGCGCGTGCACTGCTCGTCGCGTTCTGCATCTCCGCTGCCATCCTGGTCGCCGAGGTGGTCGGAGCGGTCCTCACCGGGTCCCTCGCGCTGCTCGTCGACGCCGGGCACATGGTCGTCGACACCGGCGGCCTCGGCATCGGCCTCGTCGCCACCCGGCTGGCGCGGCGCTCCCCGACGGCCCAGCGCACCTGGGGGTTCCAGCGGGCGGAGGTCCTCGGTGCCACGGCGCAGGCGGCGATCCTGCTCGCCGTCGGCGTCTACGTGGTCATCTCCGCCGTGCAGCGTCTCGTCGTGCCCGAGGAGATCCAGTCCGGGCCCCTGCTCGTCTTCGGTGTGATCGGGCTCGTCGGCAACGTCGTCGCGTACGCGGTGCTGCTGCGGGCGTCCGGCGAGACGTTCACCTCGCGCGCCGCCCGACTCGAGGTCCTCAACGACACGCTCGGGTCGGTCGCGGTCATCGCCGCCGCGGTCGTGCTCATGCTGACCGGGTGGGAACGTGCCGACTCGGTCGCGGCGATCCTCATCGGGCTGCTCATCCTGCCGCGGGCGATCAAGCTGCTGCGGGAGACCGCGAACGTCCTGCTCGAGTCGACGCCGCCCGGGCTGGACCTCGACGCCGTCCGAGGTCACATGCTGGAGCTCGACCACGTGATCGCGGTGCACGACCTGCACGCGACGCTCGTGGCGACCGGTGTGCCGAACCTCACGGCGCACGTCGTCGTCGACGACCACTGCTTCTCGACGGCGCACGCCCCGAAGATCCTCGACGAGCTGCAGCAGTGCGTGGCGCAGCACTTCGACGTCCCCGTGGAGCACTCGACGTTCCAGCTCGAACCGGCGTCGCACCAGCGGCACGAGCACGAGGTGCACGCGTAGGAGCCGCGTCGCGGGTGCGCGGCGGGGGCCGTGTGCGGGGCTGCGTGGGAGCACGGAGCGTGCGCGGGCAGGGAGTGTGCGCGTGCGCGGAGCGACAGCGCACGCGTCGAACGGCTCGAGCCACGACGGAACATGCACACGCATCCGATGCGTGCGTACCGAGCGACAGCGCACGCGTCGAACGACTCGCGCCACGACGGAACATGCACACGCATCCGATGCGTGCGCACCGAGCGACAGCGCACGCGTCGAACGACTCGCGTACTGACGAAACCTGCACACGCATCCGGTGCATGCGCACCGAGGGACACCGCACCCGTCGAACGACTCGCGCCACGACGGAACATGCACACGCACGCACGCCCGCGGGCACCGCCCGGGCCATCGCCGGGCGGGCGACCGGTCAGCAGCCGCCGTCGTCCGTGGGGAACGCCGTGATCACCCGGTCGGTCGTCGCGGACACGATGACGCGGACGAACGGCTCCGCGGTCGGCCGGGACCCGTCGTCGAAGCGGACGGGCGCCGCGAAGCACACCTTCCCGTCGCCCTCGTCGCGCGGGTAACCGGTCGACGGGGACTCGAGCGCGGTCTGCACGGCGGTGAGCATCGCGTCGTCCCAGTCGCGGGAGCCGTGCCCGGACACCACGGCCTCCCAGTCGCCGGTGTGCCGGACCCGGATGTGCTCGTACCCCTGCGCCGACGTGCCGCACTGCAGGACGACCTCGCCGAGCGACGCCGTCTCGTACCGGGCGACGAGGTTCCTCGTGTCGCCGTCACACCGGGCGAGCACGTCCGCCCCGGGCAGGTCGGGGCCGGTACGGGTGATCGTCACCGTGCCGTCGCGGGCGGCGCCGTCGGCAGCGGTCGCGCTGGGCGTCACCGTCGCTGCGCCGCCGCCGAGGACGGGGTCGTCACCGCTGCGCTGTGCGCTCAGCGCGAAGCCGCCGGCGAGGAGGCCGACGGCGAGCAGGGCCGCGACGCTGGTGAGGCCGGAACGGCGGCGCTTCTGGGACACGCGCCCAGTATGCCGGAGGGGGCACGCGCCTCCCGACCGAGGGGACGCCCCCACCCGAGCATGCTGTCCCGACGCGGCGGCGCACCGCGGCGGTACGGCGACGCGGCGGCGGCTCAGCCCCGCGAGGCCAGGCGGCTCCCCGCCACCACGGCGAGGACCGCGACGAGCACCACGTAGGCGAGGAGCACCGGGAGGGTCGGCACCACCAGGAGCGCCGCACCCACCGCCACGACGGGCACCGTCAGCCCGGCGTAGGCGATGAGGAAGGTCGCGGCGAGCACGCCTCCCCGGCGTTCCGGGCCGACGAGGGCGCCCGCGCTGCCGATCGCCGCACGGAACAGCAGGCCGACGCCGGCGCCCGCGACGACGCCGCCACCGATGAAGCCCGCGACCTGCAGGAGCACGGCCGCGACGGCGAGGACCGCGAGCCCGACCACGAGGAGCACCATGCCGAGCCGGATCTGGGACCGCTGCGGCAGCTTCGCGAACACGATCTGCGAGAGCGCGCTCGCGGCGAAGACCCCGAACGTGGTGGCGCCCGCGGCCAGGCGGTCGGTCACGTGGAAGGTGGTGCCGAGGAACGTCGGCGCGACCGAGGTGAACAGACCCTGCACGGCCAGGGCGGCGAACGCCGCGGTGCCGGCGGCCCAGAACGCACCCGCCTCGCCCTCCGGCGCCTGGAGGCGCTGCGGTCGGTACGGCACCGGTGCGGCCGGACGGTCGACGGTCTCGGGCACGGCGAGCACGAGCACGAAGGCCACGGCGAGCGCCACGGTGAACACCACGTACGGGACCATGAGCGGCTGCCCGACGAACTCGGCGAGCGCTCCGCCGACCAGTGCACCGAGCGACAGGCCGCCGAGGTTCACGGCGCCGGCTGCGACGCTCGCGCCGGCCGCGGACGCCTGCGAACCGGTCGCCCGCACCCGGAGCTCGCCGAGGTGCGCCGTCGCCGTCGCGGTGAGGAGGCCGACGCCGAGCCCGGTGACGACCCGCGCGACGATGAGCCCGGCGACGTCGTTCCAGAGCAGGAAGAGCACGGCGGCGACGAGTTCGAGTGCGACCGACACGAGGATGAGCGGTCGGCGTCCGTGCACGTCGCTCAGGTGGCCGGCGAGGAACAGCGCGCCGACCACCCCGACGCCGTAGGCGGCGAAGACCACCGTCGTCGTGAAGGTCGGGAAGCCGTCGCGGGCCTGGTAGATGACGTAGAGCGGTGCGGGGACCGTCGCGAAGGCCATCACCGACAGGAAGGCGAACGCGACCGCCCAGAAACCGAAGCCGTGACGGCGCCGGGTGTGCGATCGTCGCCCACGCGGGGCTCGTACCCGGTCGCCGGATGCGGGAGCGGGGGCGGTGACGGGGACCGCGCCCGTCGGGTTCTCGGTGACGGTTGCCATGCGTCGATGGTCCCCCGGTCCTGCCATCGAGTCCAACGGATGCTCTTGATGATCGGCATCGATCCCGTCGATGATGGGCGGATGGAGACCCGGCTGCTCGAACAGTTCGTGACCGTCGCCGCCGAGGGCAGCGTCACCCGCGCCGCCGGACGGCTCTGGGCGGCGCAGTCGACGGTGTCCGCGGGGATCGCGTCCCTCGAGCGCACCCTCGGCGTCCGGCTCTTCGACCGCACCGGACGACGGCTGGTGCTCACGACCGCCGGGGAGGACCTCCTGCCCCACGCCCGCGCCGTGCTCGAGTCGCTCGACCGGATGCGGGACGTCGCCACCGCCGACGGCGCCGACCTCCGCGGACGGGTGCGGCTCGGGATCTTCACGAGCATGGACATCGTCGACCTGACCGGCGTGCTCCGGGACTTCCGTCGGCGCCACCCGCTCGTCGCCGTGGAGCTCATGACCTCGCCGACCGGGACGACCGGCCTCGTGCAGGACCTGGTGGCGGGGCGGCTCGACCTCGCGTACTCCGGGCTGCCGACCGTCCCGGCGGGCGTCGTGGTGGAGCCGCTGCGGGAGATGCCGTTCCGGGTGTTCCTCGCGACGGACCACCCGCTCGCCGACCGCGGGTCCGTCTCGCTGGTGGACCTCGCGGACGAACCGTTCGTCGACACGGCACCCGGCTTCGGCAACCGCCTCATCCTCGACGCCGCGCTGGAACGACTCGGGATCCGTCGACGCATCGTCGCGGAGATGAACGACATGCCCGCCGTGGTCCGGTTCGCGTCCGCGGGCCTCGGCGTCGGTGTCGTGCCGGACGCCGGCGTGCGGTACGACGGATCGGTGCTGGAACTCACCGACGAGGTCGAGCCGCTGCGCATCGGGCTCGCCGTGCGCACGGTTCCGGAGCCGAACCGCGCGGTGCGCGCGCTGGCCCGCGACGTCGTCGCGGCACGCGTCGGGTGACGACCACCGACGGACTGGAGGCGCGGGTCGTCGCCGGCACGCGCCTCCAGGCCGTCAGTCCCCCCAGATCTCCCCGACCATCGCGGGTAGGAGCCCGTTGGTCGGGAAGTTCGACTGGTCGATCTGCAACCAGGTGTCCCCGCGGACGTACATCGTCCGTGCCCAGTCGGTGCCGTACTGCGGGTCCTTCCGCGCGGCGCGGCAGGTGCGGATCCCGTCGTCCTCCTCACAGGTCGGCGACCACCCCTCGTAGAAGGTGCGTTCCGTCTCGGCGAGCTGCTCGGGCGTCCCGGCGCCCGCTGTGACCGCCAATCCGCTGATGTCGGCCCGCGGGTCCTTCCAGAGGCAGTACAGCTCGGTCCGGGCCACGCTGGGGTCGACGTCGGGTTCGGACCCGGGCGCCGGCGTGTACTCCGGCGACAGCCCCTCCTCGACCGGGACGACGCGCTGCACGGGCGTCCCACCGAAGAGGCGGTCGTAGTCGGAGTCCGGCACGAGCGAGCGGCACTCCGTGGGGATCGTCGCAACGGTGCTCGCCGGGTTCGGCTGCGGGGTCGGCGTCGCGGTGATCGGCGCGGATGTCGGCGTCGTGGCGGACGGCGTGGGTTCGGGCTGCTGCGTCCGTGTCGGCGCGGCGACCGGCTCGTCCTGCTGCGACAGCGTCAGCGCCACCGCGCTCGTTGCGGTCCCGAGCGCGAGGAGCGTCACCGCCGCGATCACGATGCCGGACCGCCCGCGTCGTCGCGCCGACCGCAGGGTGGCGCGTTCGAGGACGTTCTGCTTCATCGAGACGAGCATGCGCTGCAGGTCGTCTCCCTCGGGGGGCTCAGTGTTCATCGTGCATCACCACCTTCTTCAGTCGGCGTCGGTTGCGGGAGACCCGCTGGGTGACCGCCCCGACGCTGAGGCCGAGGATCTCCGCAGCCTCGGCGTAGGAGCGTCCCTCGAGGAGGCACAGCTCGCAGATGCGGCGGTCGGTCTCGGGCAGCGCGGCGACCTCGTCACGGACCCAGCGGAGACGCTCGCGCGCCTCGGCGTGGTCCTCGGGGGCGGGCAGGTGCTCGGGAAGCTCGTCGGCCCGACGTCGGGCCTGCTTGCGACCCGTGTTGAACGCGTGGTTGCGGCAGACGACGAGCAGCCACGGCAGCATCGTGTCGGCCGGTAGTTCGAGCGTCGCCGCACGCTGCCAGAGCGTCAGGAACGAGTCCTGCACGATCTCCTCGACGTCCTGTCGGTCGTCGGCCAGCGCCCACGCGTACCGGGTGAGGGTGGCGGCGTAGCGGTCGAACGCACGAGCGAGTGCGTTCCTGTCGCCCTCGGCCATCGCGCGGACGATCGCCTCGTCCGTGTCCGGACCCGTCGTCACGTCGTCCACTTCCACCTCCTCCACCCAGAGGTGTCGGCAGGAGGGCCGATCATGACAGGGCCGTCACCGGATCGTGTCCCGGGCGTGTCGGATCAGCCGTCGGACACGTGCGGGTCGTCCCGGGACAGTCGCCGCACGGACACCCGCCGCACCGACGCCTGGCGGATGCCGCACGTCAGTGGAAGTCGTCGCCGTCGCCTTCTCCGGGGGCCTTGTGACCGCCCAGCATGTCGTTGTCGTCCTGGTCGCTGGAGGACGCGAGCTGCAGCATCGCCAGGACCACGACGACCACGATGAACGCGACACCGAGGAAGATCACCGCGAGCCGGGGTTCCCGCGTCGACAACAGCACGACGAACCCGGTGAAGACCGCGATGATGCCGGAGATCCCGAGGAGCTCGGCGGGGCGCAGGCGGTCGCGGCGGCTGGGGGTGGTCATGCGTGTGGTGCTCCGTCCGGGGCGGTGGCCGGTGCGGCCGTGCCCCACTTGTGCGAGAGTCCGGCGATCACGTGGAAGACCGCGGCGATGGCGAGGTAGGCGCCGAGCAGGCCGACGAGGATGATCGACGCGTCGAGCGTGCCGGTGACGCGCTCGACGCCGCCGAGCTCCTGCGTGTAGTCGGGCGGGGTCACCAGGAAGGCGACCGCGAGCAGGAGGGTGAGGCCGCCGATCGTCGACCAGTCCCGCGCGAACGGGGACCGGCCGCGGGCGCGCAGGCCCTGGGCGAGCTCGATCGCGCCGGTGAGTACCGCCCAGGCGACGACGACCGCGATGAACGCGGGGAGCCCGAGGCCGCTGCAGGCGAAGGCCGCGACGGCGGCGAGCACCGTGACCGCGGCCTGCACGAGCGTGGTCCGCCGGGACCTGCCGTCGTCGCGCAGCCGCGTGCCGCCGGCGAGGAGGAGCGCGAGCCCCTCGACGACCGCGAACCCGCCGAACAGCAGCAGGCCGTAGCCCGCCGCGTGGTTGGACGAGAAGGTGATGACGAGGGCCACGACCGCGGCTGGGATCGCCCGGAGGACGGGGATCGGCCAGTACCGCGCACGCTGGCCGGCGTCGTCCACGGTGTCGGACACGAGACCTCTTTCGGGCGAACTGAACGTCATCCGATCCTACCGCCGGACCACCTGGTACCCGACCGCGGTGCGACGTGGGCACTGAGGGTGCTCGAACCCGCCGTGTCCGACCGGGGGCCGGGGCCTCCCGGTCGGAACCGGCGGTCCGTCCGCGGCGCGGTCGGCGGCGTCAGTCCGGATGCGGTGCGCCGACCAGCCGACGCGCCCGACGACGGACCGCCCACCAGCACGCCCCACCGATCGCGACCGTCGCACCGG